>OIXR01000167.1_pt1 | contig 66845 bp, 58 predicted proteins | sample 1587831 | NCBI WGS metagenome assembly OIXR01 (sample SAMN03283263) | human gut metagenome | biome: human-associated habitat; material: feces | host: Homo sapiens | place: USA | collected 2013
TTATTTATGTTCTTCTTTCTTTTTGCGTTTGTAAGCAATGATAAAGCAGATAGCCGCAGCTACAACTATAACACCAGCAATAGAACCCCAGAAAAGAGGTTTGTTTGCATACCAACGAACTAAGAAGTTTGTAGAAACTGTAATTGTATCGTTAAAGATATAAAGATCACCTGTACTGAAATCATCAGATGCTGTATCTGTCACATTGCCGGCAATATCAGTGACTCTAATTTGAACAGTTTGTGCGTTAGAACTCTCATGAAGAGTAAATTTTCCAGAGTAGTTAAACACACTATCGCCAAACTCTGTAATTGTATCCAGAGGACTACCATTTACAATAACTTCAATTGATTTTAAGCCGCCAACATCAACAATTGTGTAATCTACATCCAATGTTTGAGCATTAACAATTGGTTTATCAAGATTTACAACATTTCTAATCTCAGGAGCAGTTGTATCAACCGTGAAATTGATTGTATCTAAGATTTGATTTCCGGCAACATCAAGTGAGTTGTCGGGAACACTCGTTGATTCATTCTTTTCAGAATCGCTTGCAGCATATTCCGATGATAATGTAATTTTATACACACCATCTTCGACAAAGTTTTCCTTATTAATAGTATAAATATACTGATACCAACCGCTTTCTCCTATTTCTGCATTTCCATTAATAGATGGGTTCGTGGTATATTGGGCATCAATTGCCTGACCATCACGAGTAATTAAGATTTTTAGTGAATCTTCAAGAATCTGATTTGCATTGTATTCTGTAATAACTAAGTCTTGCGTAATTGCTGTTTTGTTGTTTCCTTCAATCTTAATATACTGACCACCGTCTTTGATCAACGAAGCAAGGTAATTACTGTATTCGTATACAGAACCATATCGGTTAATAGTAAACTTCATATGTGATTCTATTGTATGATTTGCTTTATCTGTAATACCAATTGTTAATAAGTAGATACCATCATTTTCAACTTCGGAAGGAATCGTGAAGCTGCCAGAACCACCTTTATCAGAAGCAGAAACTTTAATAAACTCATTTGTTACATCTTCAACAGAATTAAAACGTGTTCTAGTAAGTTTAATATTCTGTGTATTGAAGTTTTGATCTTCATAATTAAATGAGATTGTTGCGTCGCCTTTGTAAGCTCCGCCCTCTTCAGTCTTTGCAACTCCATTTATGCTATATGTAGGAGCTTTAATGTCAGTATCAATTGTCATCTGTTTAGATGTATAAGTGGTCATTTCATTAGACGATTTATCTTTGTAATTGATTGTAACGATATAATCGCCATCACCGGTTAAAGTGAATTTTCCTGTATGTACATCTACACTGTTATTCTCCCAAACAGGTGAAACAGCTGAAGCTGCTCCGCCATCTTTGGAAACCATAACCTGAACATCATTTGCATAGAAATTTGCTTCGTTAATTGTTACAGTTGCGTTGATATCACCATCATAATAAGAGATGTCGCCAACTACATTTGTTGCCTCGTTGTAGCTCACCTGTGAAGTAGGAGAAATATTATCAACAACTATACGTTTTGAGTCCTTCATTTCAGTCTTGTTTTTTGCTCTGTCAGTTGCTGAGAATTCTACTGTACCATTAAATTGGTTGTCTGCTTCAAGCACCATCTTAGGTATTTCAAACGATGACGTAGCAGTTTTTCCATCGCTAGAATACTTAATATCAGCTGCCTCTACAAGTTCATTGGCTAATTCTGCATTAACTCCACTAACGCCTGCAGCATTCAAATAGCTGTACATAAAACTATGTACACCCGAAATGATATCATCTGCTGTGATTGTAACAGTCATCTTAGCATTATAAAAACCAAATGTTAAAGACTCTAATACTGTATCCAAAACACTTGTGCTGTATGATACTGTCAAATTAGTTGGATCAGTTTTATCAACAGTGAAATAGTCAGGAGCATAATCTTCAGCTTTATTTGTTGCTAGATCAGTGTAATCTACATCGAAAGTATAGTTTGCATCGCCCGGATAGGTAATGGTGATGATATGGATATCATCGTTTTCACCTACACTCCACTGAGACTTTGTGTTCAAAGCTGATGCCTCCAATTCTTTGCCTGTTACATCCTGGGCAAGAATTTGGAAATCGACCTCATTAGCATTGAAATTATGCTCGTTAATGGTTACAACAGCCGTTTGCGTATCGTCAAAATACTCTCTGTCCTTCTCTTCACTGTCTTTTACAGTGTCGATGAGATTTGTATTCTGATACTCAACACTGATTACAGGTTTAATCGTGTCAATCGTAATGGTATGCGATGTATACGAATCCATCTGATTGTTGGAACGATCTGTATACTCAACATTTATCACATAATCTCCGTCTCCGGAAAGGGTGTAAGTGCCTATATGCTCGTCCACACTCTTATCTGTCCAATTCGGTGTTACGGCATATGGTGTTCCGCCGTCTTTTGATACGGAAACAATAACATCTTCGGGAAAGAAGTTAGCTTCGTTTACGGTAAAGGTAACTGTAGCGTCTCCGTTATAATATGCCGTAGTACCAACCATTCTGGATTCCTTGCTGTACTCAACAGTCATTGTCGGACTGATCGTATCAACAACAAGAATATAACCCTCATCCGTAACCTTATCACTTGAATTGTTATAAGCATCGGTTGCAATCACGGACATATATCCGCGCAATTGTTCCGCTTCTGTTGCCATAAGGGTAATTTGAGCAGTAAACTTTGATTTATCTGTGCTATCTTGCACTGCAGATACTACCTGTGTATTAATTTTTGCATCGTCATCGGTGGGGCGATTCACATCGCTCTGACCGTCTTGCTTTGTATATCCCCACTTAAAGCTTTCTACGCCTGAACTTGTATCAAATGCGGTAAATGTAACCGTAACGTCCGGATTGTAAAAACCGAGTGTTAATGTTTCCAAAACCGTGTCAAGAATAGATTTGCTGTATTCGATTTTCACATTGGTCGGAGCATCGTGGTCGATAATGAATTCATCTGCGGCAAACGGCTCAGCATCCCAATTGGCAAGGTCTTTATAATCCATCGTCAAATTATAGATGCCGTTCATATAACCGTCATATTCAATCTGATATGTATCCGGAGCAATTTCTCGCCATTCAGCATTACGCAGATAGTCCGTTAACTGCTCCGCCGTGTACGTAATATCAGCGCCAGAAATATCTTTTATTGTACCGGTAATCGTTACATCAGCCGGACGGAAGTTGTGCTCCTTTACGGTAAAAGTCGTTTTTTGCTCATCCCCATCGTGGCTGTAAGCAATCTCGACTTGCGGTGCTGTTGTATCAATCGTGATTGTCTCCGACTGATAGGTAGTCATTTCGTTATCTGATTTATCTGTGTATTCTACTTTAACAACATAATCACCGTCACCTGTAAGAGTGAATGTGCCGATATGAACATCAACGCTGTTATCGTTCCAAGCAGCCGTTACAGAATTAAATTCACCACCGTCTTTGGATACAGAAACCTTGACATCTTCATCATAGAAGTTTGCTTCGGTAACGGTAAGTTCTACTTCAACATCACCGTTAAAATAATGAACATCATTTATCGAATTCTGTGCAGCCGTATATGGCTCTGCTCCGGCATATTTTACCGTCATTATCGGGCTGATTGTATCCACGACAAACACATTGCCATTGTCTGTTGCAGAGTTGCTGTTACCTGCTTTATCGTACACAGTAAACGAGATATTGCCACGGTACTGCTTTGCCTGTGAAGCGGTCAATGTAAGCTCTGCTTTGTCGTCAGCAAAAGTCAGTGTACCCTCCTCAGTTTCCAAGTTCGTTTCGGACTGCCCGGCCTCGCGGGTATATGTCCAGTCCAAATAATCAAGGCCGGAAGTATCGTCTGCAGCAGTAAATCTCAATGTGACAGACGGATTGTAGAAACCAAGCGTGATAACCTCAAGAAATTCATCCAGCGGAGATTTAGCATACTCCACTTTTAAATCGTGCGGTATTTCAGTATCAATTTTTATATCGATTTCTATGCCGGCAGAAATTTGCTTGGTCGTTTTATCTTTTACATAAATATAGTGTGTTTCGGTACCCTGCGTTGAGATTGTTTGTGAATCCGAAAAACTTTCGGGAGAGTCAAGAGCAACACTATATTTTGCAGTATCAATCGATGAAACTACTGCAGGATTTTCTGCATTATACCAACCAGTTTCGGCGGGATCTGTTATTTGGCAAACGGTATCAAATTCCGGAGCGGCAGCATATGTAATCAAAAGCGTATATGATGCAGTTGAAGAAGGATAAACTTCTTTGGTAATATATTCAGGTGGCCACCATTGCCATTCAGTAACAGTTCCGGGTGCTTTTTCAACAGTGACCGTTACAACGGCATTCCCCGAATGTCCCATTGCCTTAGCAAGTTTATTGCGGTTATTAATTACAATTTCACCAGTTTTTGAATCAATGGTCAAACCGATATTGGTTTTATCTATAGAATATGTGAGTTCACCATTGTCATCTTCGTTCTTTTTTATTGCAGTTTCTGTTGAGGCAATGCCACTTTCATCAAGCACATAATCTACAGTATCTTTTTCAAAAAATATCAAACCGTTACCAGAAACTATAACAGTAACAGTGGCATAAATATCAACAGCATTATAATTATCGTTTCCTTCTCGTGTCGCCTTAACAGTAACAATACCTGCTTTAGCAACGGTAAGCTGTCCATCATCCGAAATTGAAGCGACTTCGTCACTGGATGCATTTACTAAACTATATTGAACATCTTTGCCGCTTAAATTTTCCCCTATAACAGAAAAATCATAAACATTGTTTTCAGGAGTAACTTCATCAACAGTAACTTCAGTAGGAACTTGATTAACAAACTGAAGAGATTGCTCAGCCTTGGAGATAGTTACAGTAATTGGGAAAGCCGGTGTTTCCTTGTCGCTGTAATTATCTTTAGTTGCCTTAACATAAATTATATATTCGCCGGCATTTGTTGCTACAGGAACAGTGTCCTTTACCCAAGAGGCCTGATTATCAGTACTGTACTCTAAGGTGTAGTCGCCATCTTTCGTTACTATTAAAAGATCCTGCTCAGTTGTGTCATAAGTTCTATCGTTTGCTTCAATTTTAAGATCACCGAGGTCGATTTCTCCAAGAGCAATATCAACATCAACAGTCTTCTCAAACCTGTTATAGTTTGAGCCACGATCTATCGTCAGTTTTACAGTATAAGAACCAACCGCCATTCGTTCAGGAATAGCATCGGAATCTTCGTCAGTCCCATTAACAGTCCATGTTACTGCGTCACCTTCAGCAAAAGAACCGGTAAGGGTAACAAGAGCTTGATTTTTCTCGTTGTACTTAAGTCCGGTCACAGGGGTAATATCAATGTCTTCAATATTTGCAGGATTGATAACTGTTTTTGTTTTAGTAACCAAATCATCCTTGCCGTCTCTGCCGACAGTGATAGTAAGTTCATATGTTCCTGCCTCTGACGCAACAGGCTTTCCTTCTTCATTGAGTGTAACGCCACTCGGAAGAGTTCCATAATCCACCGTATCTTCATCTTGAAGTCCAGTAATAGAAACAATTTCCTGCTTTGAGCCGTTATAGGTCAATGTTTTACCTTCTATTGTAACATCATTGATTATTGTGCTGTTCAACACAACTTCAAAATCCTGATCATCAGCATCAATTGCTAAATCAACAATCGCTGTATCATTTGCTTCAAACTTATCTTTGCTGACAGACGCAGTAATCGTCATATCATCTGCAACAAAATCCGCTTTAGGAAGTACCTCTACACAACCGTCTGAATCGGTTTTCTCTGTACCTTTTTTCCATTCATCACCATTTGCCACAGAGTCAATGGTAAATATAACATCTGCCCCCTCAAGAGGTTCTCCAGTTTCATCCTTAACGGTAATAGTTACAGCATCCGGATGCTGTTCAGTCGCAGCTAATGCTGTTGTCATTGAGAATGGCAATGCAGTGAACACCATCAACACTGACAAAACTACCGCTAAAAACCTTTTGGAAAAAGTTGTTTTTGTTTTAGCCATGGTTTTCGTCTCCTCTAAATTGTTTTACATTAATAAATCTATAAACCTTCCCGTTGAACAAGCAATGCGAACTCAACGAAAATAGTAACAAAAATAATACAATATACGGAATATAAGTTTCCTTTAACTTTGATAAATAAACAATTAAAGCAAGTATCAAACTTGATGCCAATGCTGAGTCTGCAATAATCGCAGGAATATTTGAAAAGAACTTAAATAACCCAATTCTTGGACTTGCGTACTCAGATCTTATGTTTAATTTGTAGATAGCCTGAATTCGTTTTTTATTTGCCAAATAGATTAATACACATCCGGCAATTAAAGTTCCCCAAAATACAATGCCGGTGATTACTAATCCAGCTCGCTTCTCTTGAATAAATGGCATCCATAAAAAAGTTAATGCTGTTATTGTAAGACAAGCAAACGATAACCAAAATAGTTTTATTGTTTCCTTGCGTAATCTCATTCAATCACCTCGTCGGTGTGTATGATAATTACTTCATCAAGCATTTTAAGCTTTTTGCCGCCTTTTCGCTTTTCAGTGTTTTGAATTGGTGAATCAAGGGGAGCTGTAGCGTCCTCATCTACCAATAAACCTGTAGCTTCATCGTCTTCATTTTTAAGTAAACCTGTCGCCTCAGAACTGACATCACTTGCTTTATTTTCCGTCAACAAACCAGTTTCCAGTCTGTCATCGTCTTTAACAGCATTCTTCTTAAGTTTTCTAGAGTCCTTAATTGTATCTGTTAATTTCCCTCGTGCAACATTGGTTTTGCTTTCCTTGTAGCTCTTGTTTCCTGTTTTTTCATTAGCTGCGCGCATTTGTTCAATTGATTTTCGAGCCGTTCTACCTGATAAATCGCCAATAACAGTAGGAATTTTGAAAAAGAACAAAAAGAACACCGCAAGTACTAAACATATTCCAGCAACGGCAAATGAGATAATAGATAAGGTCGATAATGTTTCAGACATTTTTAATTACCTCCCTGCTGGCGTTTTTCTACCTCGTTATATTTAACATTAATGTTTGTAATAAACGCACTATAACTTGAATTAATTTCATCTTTTAAATCATTTACATAAGAAAGAGTAGAAGTTATTCCGTTAGCCTTTTGATTTAAATCTTCCATTAAATTCAAAGCTGTTTGCCTGTCGAAACCAACTCCTGCCATATATTCTGCCTGATCATTTATAAGTAACATTGCAACATAGTAAAGAGAAATTTTATCGTAATTTGCTTCATTATCAGTTGCACTATCTACTGTATTCATTGCAGATTGGATTTCATCAAACAAAGCATTGAAATCATCTATTGAATGTTCGGATGTTGTACTTTGATTTGTCATGAAATTGCAAATTGAATAGTAACATTCAGCAATAGGCTTCTTATCAAAATTTGCATTTGATTCAGTTGCTAACTTAAAGAAATTTTGTGCACTTACAGCTCTACTCTTAAACGACCCATCATAATCAGAAAAATAAAGTTTTCCCATGTCATAATACATATCGGCCACATCTGAATTAGCAGAATCAAGATTATTTGCATTTGCTTCAATCGTATTTCCAACTTTAGTGATTTCTGCGTTCTCAGCATCATGGTTTTTATAATATTCAATAAGCATATTGTAAGCATCAACTCGACTTGGATAAATATCAACTGCTGCGAAATATTTCATTGGATCAGAGCTCTCAATATTTGCATCATAATCCTGATTATTTACATATGTTGCCGACAAATTTAAAATTGTGCCTGTTATTAGCATTACAACACATAATCCAGTTGACACAAGAAATGATATGAGTTTTCTTTTCTGTTTTTTCTTGAAGCCCTTTGTTATAAGTTCCGGGTGCTCTAAGTCATATAATAGGTCTGAGCAACTTTGATATCTATTTTCCGCCGCAGGTTCTACACAGCGATCAATAATAATTTCAATGCCTTCTGACAATTCCGGATTCCATTGTCTTACTGGTGCATAAGCTTCTCCGCTACGAGGATCTACACCTGTGAGCAAATGATGCATTGTCATACCAAGAGCAAAAATATCAGAACGTGCATCTGTTTGACCACTGTATTGTTCAGGAGGAGCGTATCCTTTTGTTCCTAGTACTGTCGTATCTGCAAGATTTTGCTCTTTATATTCTCTAGCAATACCAAAATCAATTATCTTAATATTTCCCTCCGGCTTTAACATTACATTAGCTGGTTTCATATCACGATAAATAATTGGTGGTTTCTGGGAATGAAGGTAAGAAAGAGCATCACACAATTGTTTTGCCCATCCGACTACTCTCTCTTCCGGTTGTGCACCATATTCATTTAAAATTTTATCTAATGACTCACCTTCTATGTAATCCATAACGACATAAATTGTTACGCCGTTATCAATAATGTCTACTATTCTTGGTAGCGCAGGATGATCCAACCTTTTCATCAAATTTGCTTCAGCCAGCAAACTGTTAACAACTATCTCGTCATTTTTACCGCTACCTTTTTTACGGATTTCTTTTACAGCCCATTGTTTATTTAGACGCTTATCCATCGCGAGGTAAACAATAGACATCCCACCTCGTCCTATTTCTTTAAGTATTTCGTATTTACCATCTATGACGGATCCGATTTCAGTCATCTATCATCACCTCACTCCACTTTAATAAGAAGTACTGAAATATTATCTTTCTCATTTCTTCTTTTTACTTGTTCAATAAGATATTTAACATTGTTATGCATTGCGTCTTTGTTCATAAGATTTATAGGGTTAAGCGATTCGTATATTTCATTTTCAGAAATTTCATGTCTAAACCCGTCCGAGCAAAGCATATAAGCACCTTTTTCCGTAGAACCGCAAATTACTTGTGGTTCTACTACTTTTGAAGCACCTATACATTGCAGCAAAAGATTTCTGCGTTTATCTGTTTTCGCTTGTTCTAGTGTTAAGGTTCCTCGACTAATTTCTCTAGCAATAAAAGTTTGATCAGTTGTAAGCTGTGTCAGTGAGTCATCAATATGATAAATTCTTGTGTCACCTACATGACATATTACATATTGCTTGTCAACAAACAATATACCCGAAAAAGTCGTGCCCATGCCTTCAATTCTTTTTGATTTGCTATATTCAAGAATTTTTCCATTTAATTCCTTAAGTAAGAGCGACCATTGACTCCCTATAACTTGCATGTCTAAATTTTCGAGTTCAACTGGTAATTCGTTATCAAACCATTCCGAAAAAGCTCTAATTACAGTCGCGCTGGCGAGTTCACCTTTTTCTAAACCGCCCATACCATCGCACACCACAGCTAGTAAAATCTCACCTGTATCCGAAGAGGCATGCTTCAGTAAAATACTATCTTGATTTGTTTTTTTGGATGTTCCGATATCTGTATCGGCAGTAGACACAAAATGCATGTTTCATCATTCTCCTTTTATCATCAAGTTTTGAAAACAAACTCTTCGTTTCCAAGTGTTAAATTGTCTCCGTTATGTATTTCCACTTCGCAATGTACCGGTAACTCTCTACCATTTATGTATGTGTGATTTTTAGAATTAAGATCTTTTACAAAATATTGTTTTCCGCGTGTAATAATATCAGCGTGACTTCTACTAACAGCTATATTATTTGTAACAAAATAATCAACATAACTTCTTTCTTTTCCAAGTCTATAAACCGGCTTATTTACGCTGATTGTTTCTTCTGTGAGAACCCTATATAATGTCGGATAATGAACATTTGTATCGTTTTTATAAAGTAAATCTGTATCATCATTACTATCTGAAATTAATAATCCGGTTGCTTCATCTTCATCATTAAGCAATCCAGTTGCTTCGTCTTCTTCATTAAGCAACCCAGTTGGTTCATCTTCTTCGTTAAGCAACCCAGTTGGTTCATCTTCTTCGTTAAGCAATCCAGTTGGTTCATCTTCTTCGTTAAGTAATCCAGTTGGTTCATCGCCCATGGTGTGATTGCCATTTCCATTATAGTGCTCATAATAATGTTTTGGCTTGTCTGTCATAAAACCGCTTTGTCCAGCATTTTGCTTTTTTATAGTATTTACAACACTTCTGTCTTCTTTGGCTACAAATTTTTCTACCATATTAATATCAAAAGGTTTTAACGCTTTGAAATAATAGATAAATCTAGATACAAAATCAGTATCATTATCATCTGCAGGCTTCACTGAATAAACGATAGTTTCAATAAACTCTATAAGATTAGAGCTGTTTTGTTTTTCTGCCATAGGTATATACAAAAATTGTACTTCCCGTGTAATTTCATTGATATACACATTTTGCACTGACATTACTAAATTGTTAAGTGGCATATCGTTAGCTTTTAGTTTTTGAATTGCTACAACAATTTGTTCTAGAATAAATAAAAAATCCCTTTTGCTGATAGGTTTTTTCATTCTGTCATAAAGACTTATTCCTACAGGGCCAGTGTATTCAATCAGGTTTTTCTTGATTATTTTAGGTTTAAGAAACCCTCTTAAAAAAGCTCTTGAAAATCTGTCTATTTCCTTTTGATCAATAGTTTCTCCGAACGAAGTTTTAACTTTTACAATTAACTGACAATCTTTTTGCTTAATTTTGAACTTCAATTACAAACTTACCCCCTTTAACATTGCTGTTTGTAAGAAATTCAAGCCAGCAATTATATATATTCCACAATATAGACATTTTGCTACAAATATTTCTACGGTGTATTGCATTGATAACCTTACATTTATGCAATTGAGTATACACACAAATTTTACTAAAGCAGCTAATTATTTACAACATTTTCAGGGTAACGGACATAATTTGCAATGTAAAAAACTTCAAAATTAATTAATATTTTGTTATAATATAGTTAATATTTTGTGTTTGAGGGTTTTTATGATTAAAATTGCTATTTGTGACGATTCTAAAGATTTCTTGGAGATTTTAAAATATAAGATAGAGCATTGTATAGAAAACGCATTTGAAATGGAATGTGATATTTTTTGCTTTGATAATTTAGCCGAATTTCAAGAGCACATTGAAAACAACATGACAGATATTGTTCTCTTGGATATAATGATTAATGACATAAATGCTATGGACTGGTCGATAGAGCATTTAAAAAATAAATACACACAGATAATTTTTATTACATCTTATCCGCAGTGTGCTTACAATATCTCCGAGTCGAACTGTTGTTACTATCTCATTAAATCAAGAATTGATGATGAAAATCTGACTAAGGCTTTACAGAGAGCATTACAAAAAGCGGTAAAAAAAGAACCCAATCTGACAACCGTCAAACTGGGCAATAAAAATTATACTATTAATTACAATGACATTGTTTATTTAGAAACTTTCAACAATAATATAACAATTCATCTAAATGATCAGGAAGATCTTACAATTTATACAGCACTAAAAGAATATGCAAAAAATCTACCTCCTAATTTTTTAAGATGTCACAAATGCTATATGATTAATATGAATTATGTAGCAAGCTATCAACCTCATAAATTCACGCTTAGAACTGGCGTTTCAATTCCTATTCCGCCTAAAAAATATAAAGCTATAACCAATATTTACAATAACTATCTTAACAATATTTGACGAATAGTGAGGACAAAAATGGGACCTATCATTGACTTAACTACACTTTTCCCTTGGAGAATAATATCTCTTTTGGTACAAACTTTCACTTGTTATATTGTTGCACATAGTCTTTTAAAGGATAAATTTCATCCAACGATAACAATAGGATTAATATGTATTGCAAGAATAATAACATCTGTTCTATTTTTCAACAGCTCAGAATGGAATGCTTTTGGATATCCTGTATTTATGCTTCTCTGTTTCATTATTTTCTTGCTTGTAACAGTTGGCAGTATAGTAAGTAAAATACTTAGCGTCGTGATGTGGACGTGTTCTTATTTTTTATCTACTATCATAATGGCAATTTTGTGCGGAATTGTCTACCAAGGAAAGGATCCTTACGAGATTTTTGGAACAGACAATCCAAATATAGATTACTTATACATGTATTTAATTCATTGCATAATAATTATTATTTCAGGTTTTATTTTTTCTGGATTTTTAAGATTAATAAGAGCAAGAAAAATTCAGACAAACAAAACAAACAAAAGGCTTTTTGCGTACTTAACATTTTTCCCAATTTCACATATATTCGTGGTCGTTTTTGCTTTGTTTATTGCACCATACGATTACCAAAATGTTCCTGATTTTGGGTTAACGATAAACATAATTATATTCATTTTAATGGGGTCTATAATAGTTTTTGATTGTTTTTACCCATTTATTATTGACAGGTTTGAAAAACTCACTATTGAAAATGAGCAAAAAGAAAAAATGCTTATCAAAAATGAGTTAGAATATCAACAAACCAAAATGTTGATAGAAGAAAAGGACGAATTTAGAAAACTAAAACACGATTTTTCAAATCTTCTCTCAACAACAAGAGGATTTATTGAAATAGGAAAGCCTGAAAAAGCCCTCGAAATAATTAATTCCACCCAGAAAGATATTCAGGAAATATCGGGAGTTCCTGTTTGCTCAAATGAAACTGTCAATACAGTACTGTTTATAAAACAGCAACAAGCCGAAAAATCGGATATAAAACTTGAAATTAACATAAATGAAACTGCTTTTCTAAAAGTTGATGATTATTCTATATGCCGAATCATGCATAATATGATTGATAATGCAATAAATGCCACTGTGTTGACAGATGAAAAATATGTAGCCATAGATATTGAAATTAGTGATACTGCTTTTGCTATCAAGTGTAAAAATTCATACAGTAAAACTAAAAAGCAAAATGTCAGTGAAGATCATGGTTATGGAATACACATCATAAAAGAAATTTGCAAGAAATATAATGGATACTATAAGTGTACAAATACAGAAAATATTTATTACTCTAAAGCAAAATTAAGTAATATGAATTTAGCAAATAAACATATATAAATTAAATAAAAACACATGGTTATTTCTATTTAATTTGTAATTTTAAAAATTTTAGACTACCTACAATGTTGTATCGGATTTGTAATTATCATTTGAACTATTACCAATAATGATAGAAAAATAAATAAAACCAAATACAGAGTAGCTTTTTCTGGAAATATTTCTAAAATTTTTGTAATATCTTCATTTACAATTGAAATTCCATTAATGAACTTTATACAACTATAAATTGATATGACAAAAGATATTAAACAGATAGTATTTAAATAAACACCAACAAGCCATAGCCAAAAGTTTTTGTGATATATGGCAAAAGAAAACAACAGTGGAAACAGACTACCACTAAGTCCAACTATAACAATTTTTTCGTATAAATTTTCATTTGACAGGCCACATGTAACAAATGGAAATGGCAGAAGTTGAAATTCATATACTTTTTCTCCCATAAAAATCGTTGCTAATGTATGACCACCCTCATGAAGGAATGGATATAAAAAAAGAGCTGTAAACAGTCCGATTGCTATTATACCGAAAAAGCGAAAACATCTCATAAACTTCAACTCACATTTGCCACTTTTTATATTATTATTTTTAATTAGCGAAAATTTATTAATTATTTTGAAATACAATAATATAAAAGTCAAAAATGCCAGAAGTTAAATGTTATATACAACCATTGTTTTGTTTTCATTTTATATTGAATAAGTGTTAATTAATGTTCTTGTCATCTAGAGTTTATTATGTTAGTTAAGACATTAAACAAGTAAATAGTATTTGATCCGACTATTTATTAAGCAGCCACATGTTGTAACAAATGTGGCTGCTTTAACTTTTAGAAAACTTACTTAATATCTATAATAGCATCTCTATATCTACTTTTAGACATAACAGGTACAAAATCAGATAGTGCCTTAATAAGAAAATGGACAACTTCATCCCAACACTTTTCATCAGAAGGGTTTACATTGCTATCTACCAAAGCTATTCGAGATGCTTTCCCTTTATCTAACCTTTGCCAAATTATAACATAATCTGAAAGTTCTTCTTCAATTTCCTGCTCTGTGAGTTTTCTGTATCTGTCCTCACCGTAAGCAAGACCGAGAGAGCGACCGTTATCGAAGTTACAATGAACTGTTGCTAAATCGTCAACAAATTTCACAGTACCTCTTGTTCCGCTTTCTATGGGCCTGGGATCGTCACCCATACTGAGCAAGACGATTCTCGTACCCTTTGGATAATCTTCTTTTAACTGTTCGGCTATTCTTGACAGCCGTTCAAATTCATTCATAAATTTTCCTCCTTTTTTTATATACACACCGGAAGTTGCGACTCTGTGGATTGCGACATACAGTTTTCCGATGTGTTTCTAATCCGTCTGTCCTTGTTGCTTGCGGTTTAGCTCCTTTCTTCATTAGACTAGACTGACGGAATAGTCCTAATTGTTTTCAAGAAAGTGTAAACCGTATCTTGAAATATATACCGCACCGAGTATCACTATCAGTGAGTCGTTAGAGACAAGGTCTCTTTCACATATATCCGATATTGATATATTGGTGCATTTGGCAGCCATGTCTTCTGCTGTTTTAAACAGAAGATAAGACCTTGTTTTCGCTCCGTTTATGGAGATGTTATCAAAGTCGATATGGTTTGGTTTAATTTTGTATTTGCACTGTTTCCACAAAAACGCATCCGAAGACAGAATAAAAACAGCAGCGAGAAATCTGTTTGAAAGAATATACCCACGATTTATATATTCGCTCACTGTCTTTTCAAAAATGCTCTTGTGAACATCGTTGCGGAAAGCTGATGAAACGAATCTTCTAATCGCTTTCCTTGGATTCTTCGGTATTTGCATCATCTGTTTTTCAAGTGCTGATTCTGTGAAATATTTTGTCATAATGTTTCTTCCTTCCGATAATTTAAAAATGAAAACAAAAAAAGGGCGTGCAATGATTTGTCTTAAATCATTACACGCCCTTGACGCTTGAAGTAAACAGTACAGTCCCAATTTGATATTTAATTGCTAGTTTTGGGTATGAAAAAAGCCTTACAACAGAATTTGTTGTAAGGCTACGTGGCTCCCCAAGTTGGACTCGAACCAACGACCCTGCGGTTAACAGCCGCATGCTCTACCGACTGAGCTATTGAGGATCATATCCATGCCGCTCATGTATCTCGCGTGCTTTAATATAATAGCAAATAATTTTTATGATGTCAACACTTTTTTTGCCGATTTCTCACTTTTATTTTTAAATGATTTATGTTAATATCAAATTATGGAATACGAACACATCATTCACACGATACCGCCTGTATACGACAGGAACAGCCGCGTGCTGATTCTGGGCACACTGCCGTCGCCCAAATCACGGGAAAACAGATTCTTTTACGGCAATGCGCAGAACCGCTTCTGGCGTGTGCTGGCTGCGGTGAGGGACTGTGCCGTGCCGCAGACGATTGCTGAAAAAACGGATTTTCTGCTCAAAAACCGCATTGCGCTGTGGGACACCATAGCACAATGCGATATCATCGGCGCAGCGGACAGCAGCATAAAAAACGCTGTTCCCACAGACCTCAGCATTATTTTGAAAAACGCGGACATAAAAATGATATTCACCACGGGCAAAACGGCATACAGATATTATTGCAGATATCAGCTTGAAAGCACCGGAATCGAGGCGGTGTGCCTGCCCTCGCCAAGCCCTGCGAACGCAAGGATGGGCGCTGAACAGCTGATCGAAGAATATAAGATCATAAACCGTTATCTTTAATGTGAAAAAACCGAACACGGCGCACTTTATATCGCCGCATTTGTTTTTTTCACATTCGGCACGAGAGGGGTAATTTTATGCAGCATGAGATAACAAAAGTGCAGAAACTGCTTGACGAAAACGGCAACATTGCCGAACCCGGCTTTGCCAAAAGGCTTTTGTGGCAGTATGCAAGGGAGGATATTCAAGCGCCTGCGATACGCATTAAGGAATGGGATTATTACTACGTGGGCACGCAGGATCACGGCATATGCCTGACCATTTCGGACGCCGGATATGTGGGAACGGTTTCCGCGTCTATCCTGCGTTTCGGCAAAAATCCCAAACAGATGAACGGCGCGCAGATAAAGCTGTTTCCTATGGGCAAAGTCAACATGCCGCCCACGAGCGAGCGCGGTGACATTCACGCCCGTGCCGGCACTGCGGATTTCACTTTTGAAAACAACGGTGAGGAACGCCGCCTTTACGGCTCTTTTGATCATTACTGCAACACCAAAAAGGCGCTTATTTTTGACATTCGTCTGACGGAGATTCCGCCGGAAAGTATGGTTATCGCAACGCCGTTTGAAAAAGACAAGCATTTTTATTACAATCAAAAGATAAACTGCATGCGTGCCGAGGGATTTTTTGAATATGACGGCACACGCTATGATTTCAACCGTGAAAACGGCGCGCTTGCTACGCTCGACTGGGGCAGGGGTGTGTGGACATATGACAACACCTGGTTGTGGGGCTCCGGGCAGACGGTGCTTGACAGCGGAGATGTTTTCGGATTCAATATCGGCTACGGCTTCGGCGACACGAGCGCCGCAAGCGAAAACATGCTGTTTTTCAACGGAAAGGCGCACAAGCTTGAGGATGTGAGATTCAACATTCCGATGCGCGGCAAAAAATATCTTTACACTGAGCCATGGACCTTTACTTCTTCGGACGGCAGATTCGAGATGGATTTCAAGCCGGTAATAGACAGATATGACCCGATAGACGCGAAGGTCATGTGCATGATCCCGCATCAGGTTTTCGGCAGGATATCCGGCACGGCAATACTGGATGACGGCACAAAGATAAAGATCAAGAACAAAATGGCTTTTGCCGAACGTGTGCACAACAAGTGGTAAAACGCGTGATGAAAAGGAGCAGGACATTTAGTCCTGCTCCTTTTCGTTTTCACCCCGTATTCTTGTAAATGTAATTTTATAGCTGCCGGGCGTGGGGTGATAGATATAAAACAAAAGCTGCCCGATTGCATAGCAAAAGGTCTTGTATTCCCGTTTCTCCAATTCTCCTTTTGCGTCTGTGTGTGTAACGATATACATATTCATTTCCTCCTTAAAATCATTTATCTTTTGGTTATATTTTACTAAAGAATTCCGCGGCATGTATACGCACCTGCGTAAATCTAATGATTTTGTAAAGATTCATTAGGCAGTGTGCCGTTGTTATACCCCAAAATTGTACTTCCGTCAGCACCCCAAATTCGTACTGTGATATAATTTGACAGAAGGTGTTTTTATGACTTACAAAAGACTAAAAGATCTGAGGGAAGACCATGAACTGCTGCAAAGCGATGTGGCAAAAATATTAGACACAACGCAAAAACAATACAGCAGATGGGAAACCGGCGAATTTGAAATACCGTTTCATAACGTTATAAAACTGGCAAAATATTATAATGTAACAATAGACTTTATTGCGGAATTGACCGACACACCATCTAAATTACCTAAAAAATAAATTAGATATATCAAACGCTCCCTTTTCGGAAATAAAAAGGGAGCGTTTTTACCATACGGCGCGGCAACCGGGCGCAGGCATAATATATAAATGTATCAAAATTATTAAAATGTGGTAACATAAATTGCATAATCTGCGCACATATGGTATAATTGTGAAAAATTGTGTGCATATATAGTTCATTTTATGTTTTTCACGCTTTTTCGTCAAGCAAAGAGGAAATATGATCATTTACGATATTACGCCGGATCTGTTTGAAACAGATCTGTATCCCGGCGACCCTGAACCGTTCCTTGAAGCGTATAAACGCATGGAGGACGGCAGTGAATACAATCTTTCCGGCATATCCATGTGCCTGCACACGGGCGCGCATATTGACGCGCCGCTCCACTTTTTTGAGGACGGCGAGAGTGTGGACAGGCTGGCTGTTTCCAAATTCACCGGCAGATGCGTGGTTGCCGAGGCAAGCGGACCCGTGACAGCAGACTGGGTGGAGAAAAATCTGCCGTGGGACTGCAAGCGGCTTATTATAAAATGCCGCTCAAACGGGTATCTTATGGATAACGCCGTTTCGGAGCTGTGCAGGTTTGGCCTTGAGCTTGTGGGGATCGACGCGCCGTCTGTTGCGCCGCCGGAGAATGAGGGCAGTGTGCACAGAGAGCTTTTAAACAACAACATCGCGATCTTAGAGGGAATAGATCTAACAAATGTCGGCGCCGGCGAATATTTTTTGTTTGCCGCGCCTATCAAAATAGGAGGTGCCGAAGCGGCACCGTGCAGAGCCTTGCTTATAAAAGGCATTATTGCAACGGAAGCTGAGTTATGAAAGCGTTTTTTAAAAAGTGGCTTGCGCCTATAAAATTTAAACGGCTTTTTGACATCATCGCGTCTTTTCTTGCGCTTATAATCCTTTCACCGCTTTTTCTGATCATATGCGTGATCAATCTTTTCACGCCGGATACAAAAGTGTTTTTCAGCCATGAAAGGCGCGGCAGAAAGGGAAAGCCGTTTACGATATATAAATTTCAGACTATGAAAAACAACACGCCGAACTGCGCCACGGGCGAGCTTGAAAACCCGGAGCAGTATATAACAAAGCTGGGCAAGTTTTTAAGGAAAACGAGCCTTGACGAGCTTCCGCAGCTTTGGAACATACTGAAAGGCGACATGAGCTTTGTGGGACCGCGGCCGCTGATAACGAGCGAAACAAGGGCGCACAGACTGCGCCTGGAATACGGTGTTTACCGTTTCAGACCCGGACTTACCGGGCTTGCGCAGGTTAGAGGAAGAGACAGCATATCGCTTATGCAGAAAATGAAATACGACAAAGAATACTGCGATAACTGGAGTATCCGCGGCGATATAAAGATACTGCTTGAATCCGTTAAGGTGTGCATAAAGCAGGAGGGCTTTCACGAGGGTATCTACCACCGCAGATAGGCCGGCGCCTCATCGGTGCATCAATTTTGATAAACTGTAATTTTTATTGAAGAGAGTTATGAGAATGGACAGAAATTTTATTGACGGATATCTTGAATGGCAGTCTGACCCTGAAATAACGGGAGTAAACAAGCTGCCGCCGCATGCAACGCTTATGCCCTACGCAAGCTTTGACGAGGCAAAGACATGCGAGCGCTACAAATCCTCCTGCTGCAAGCTTTTGAACGGCAAGTGGAAATTCAAGCTCTATAAAAATTACGCGTATAAGCCCACCGATTTCGCGCAGCCGCATTATGACGCGCACAACTGGGACAGTATTCATGTGCCCGGTTCGTGGACCATGCAGGGATATGACAGAAATCAATACTGCAATGTTCGCTACCCGTGGGAGGGCAGCGAGGACATATGCCCGCCCGGCGCGCCCACAAAAAACAACCCTGTGGGCTGCTATCTTAAGAAGATCCATATAAACAAAACGCTGCTTTCAAAGCGGGTGGTACTCTGCTTTGAGGGCGTGGAATCCGCTTTCTATCTTTACGTAAACGGCGAAAGAGTGGGATACAGCGAATCCACCTTTAACAGAAGCGAGTTCGATATTTCGCGCCATCTGGTTGAAGGCTCAAATGTTATCGGCGTGGAAGTCTACCGCTGGTGCACCGGCAGCTGGCTTGAATGCCAGGATATGTGGCGCATGGCAGGCATATTCAGAGATGTTTATATCTACACAACCGAGCGTGAATATATCCGCGATTTCATCATCAGTGCAGAGCCCAGCGAAACGCTTTCGGACGGTTATTTTGACGTGCTTGTAAAGACGAACGGCGCTTATGAAGGACTTTCGATAGACGTTAGTATTCTTGATAAAGACGGAATCACCGTTGCGATAGACAGCCGCTACGCCGAGGAGGACAATGTTACTCCCCTGCGCGCGATCGTTACGGGAGCAAAGCTGTGGAGCGCGGAAAGCCCCAATCTTTATACGCTTGTGCTGACGCTGAAAAACAACGGCATACCGATCGAGTATATAAGCGCAAAATTCGGCTTCAGAAGAATTGAAATTAAAGACGGAATCATCCGAATCAACGGCAAGCGGATCGTTTTCAAGGGCACGAACCGCCATGAATTCGACTGTGAGCGCGGCAGATATATGACCGAGGAGACCATGCTTACGGATATCCGCCTAATGAAGCAGAACAACATAAACGCCGTGCGCACCTCTCACTACCCCAACTGCCCGCGCTGGCTGGAGCTGTGCGACGAATACGGTCTTTATGTTATAGATGAAAATAATATGGAAACGCACGGCACGAACCGCTCCAAGATTATCGGCTGCCCGCAGATCCCCGATTCACGCCCCGAATGGGAAAAGGCGTGTATGGACAGGCTAAAGTCGCTTTATAACAGGGACAAGAACCATTCCTGCGTTGTGTGCTGGAGTCTCGGAAACGAAAGTTTGGGCGGCGAAACGCCGAAAAAGATGTATAAATGGATAAAAGAGGCAGACCCCAGCCGTTTCGTTCATTTTGAGTGTGACAGAGACCCGAACGAAAAAGAGCTTTCCGATGTCCAGTCAAAAATGTACGCCAAGCCGTGGGAGTGCGAGGAATACGCCGTAACGCAGAGGGACGGCAGACCGTATATCCTTTGCGAGTACACGCATGCGATGGGAAACTCCTGCGGTTCGACCGATGAATACACAAAACTGTGGGACAAATATCCCTGCCTGCAAGGCGGATTTGTTTGGGACTGGGTTGATCAGGCGATAAAGACCACCGATGAAAACGGCGTCCAATACCTTGCGTACGGCGGCGATTTCGGCGAGAATCCGCATGACGGTCATTTCTGCGGAAACGGACTTTTATTTGCGGACAGAAAACCGACCCCGAAGCTTTATGAAATTAAAAAGCTTTATCAGAATGTTGATTTCAGAGCGATAGACGCGGAAAAAGGCATTATTGAGATCAAAAACAAGTTTCTGTTTACAAACCTCAGCGAATTTGAGCTGTACTGGAGGCAGTGCTCGGACAAGGGCGTGCTCAGGGACGGCACGCTTGACATCAGCGTTGCGCCCGAAAGCAAAGCCGTTATAGACCTTGAACTGAACAGGATAACCACCACGGAGTGCTATCTGGAGCTGGAACTGCGTGCGAAAGAGGATACACAGTGGTGCGCCGCGGGGCACATCGTTGCCGAGGAGCAGTTTGTTATCAACGAGTTTGAAAACACGTATGACGAGCTTGAAACGGGCGACGAGCTTGTTGTGGCGGACACCTACGGTTCGCTTAGGATACTTACCGAAGATATTAACATTCGCTTTGAGCGCAGAGAGAGAAATCAGCTGTATTCCATCAAAATCGGGGGCGAGGAGCTGCTCGCCGCACCTGTCAGGCTGAATTTCTGGCGCGCGCTTACGGATAACGACAGAGGCTCCCGCACCGGCTCAAGGCTCGGCTGCTGGAGAGACGCAGGCGACACGCCGGGAATATACAATAACACCAAATTTTCAATAGAGGGTTACAAGATCCTTGAAAACGGCAAAAAGGTTGTTGTTACCTGCGGCGCGGTCATCTGCACCCAGCCGGAATCAAAGGCAACCATAATTTACACAATCACCTCAAAGGGAATAGAAGTGGACTTACAGTTCCGCCCCCACGAAGCGCTGCCGGAAGTGCCGGAGGTATCTATGCTGTTTGAACTGCCCGGGGATTTTGAAAGCGTATCCTATCTGGGCGCAGGACCTTTTGAGAATTATACAGACAGAAACAACGCCGCCAAGATAGGACTTTACAGCAGCACGGTGGACGAGATGTATACCGATTATCTGAAGCCGCAGGAATGCGGCAACAGAACGGGCGTACGCTACGCAACGCTTGTGGGCAGCAGAAAGACCTTTACCGTTGTGGCGGAGCCTGTTATGGAAATGAATGTTTCACGCTGGCTGCCCAAAGAACTTGAAGCAGCGTCTCACAAAAAAGATCTGCCGGAAAGCAGCAAGACGGTTTTGCGCGTGATTGCAAGGCAGCAGGGCGTGGGCGGATACGATAGCTGGGGCGCCCTTTGCAATGAGAAATATATAAATAAAACGGGAAAGCCCTACCGCCTTAAATTCCAAATAAGATTTTGAAACACAATTTTATATGTGTAAAAACAAATATAACAATTCCGTAAGATAACGATTAAGAAAAAGAAAATCGCTTGACTTTTCAGGGCAAAGGTATTATATTTTAATACACATATTTAAGTTAAAGTTTAATAATTATATAATAAATATTTAGTTTTGAGGTAATAGCAATGAGATCTCTGAAAGAAACCGCAATGACAATGGCGGTCAAGCAGGCTGTTAAGTACGCGCGCAAGGATTTCAACAAGAACGCGCCTAAAATTCTTTCGCTTCTGGAAGCGGCAGACATCAAAAAAGTTAACCGCTCCACCTATGCAGGTCTTCACAAGGTTATGGACGACCCGGACAACAACTGGATGAGATTCGCAAAATCTCTTGCCTGCGACACCAATGAAGAAGTGCTGATGAAGCTGATACCGCCGATGATGAACGTGGCGATAAACAGCTATTCCATAAGAATGGCAAGCATAGAAAAATACGGCTGTAATGTGCCGTGGGCTATTCTTATGGACCCGACAGCGGCCTGCAACCTGAAGTGCATAGGCTGCTGGGCTGCCGAATACGGTCACACGAGCCAGCTTTCCTATGATGATCTTGCAAGGATTATTCAGCAGGGCAAGGAGCTCGGCACATTTATGTACCTTTACACAGGCGGCGAGCCGACTATGCGCAGAAAGGACCTTATGCGCCTTTGCCGCGAGAATCCCGACTGCATATTTATGTCTTTCACAAACGGTACGCTTATTGACGACAGCTTTGCCGACGAGATCGGCGAGGTGGGCAATTTCCTGCCGGCGTTTTCAATAGAGGGCTATGAAGAGGAAAACGATTACCGCCGCGGCGAGGGCACATTCCAAAAATGCACTGCGGCGATGAAGAGACTGAAAGACAGGGGTATCCCGTTCGGCGCTTCCCTCTGCTACACAAGCAAAAACACCGATCTGCTCTCCTCCGATGAATATATGGATTGGCTGATCGATCAGGGTGTTAAATTTGCATGGTTCTTTACATATATGCCAACGGGCAACGGTGCGGTAACTGAACTTATGGTAAGCCCCGAACAGCGCGCAACGATGTATAAAAAAATGCACGAGTGGAGACATACAAAGCCCATTTTTGCTCTTGATTTCTGGAATGACGGCGAATATGTTCAGGGCTGTATCGCAGGCGGCAGACATTATTTCCACATCAATTCCAACGGAGACTGCGAGCCGTGCGCTTTTGTTCACTATTCCAATGTCAACATCAAGGAGTGCTCGGTGCTTGACGCACTGAAGAGTCCGCTCTTTATGGAATACAAGCGCAATCAGCCGTTCAACAACAACATGCTTCGCCCCTGCCCCGTACTTGACAACCCCGGCGCGATCAGCAAAATGGTTGCTAAAACAGGCGCATACTCAACGGAAATGGTTCATCCCGAATCGGCAAATGAACTGTTTGACAAGACCATTGCCGCGGCAAAGGCTTGGAAAGTAAAAGCCGACGAGCTTTTCGACCGTGACGAGTATATCCGAAAGCATGTTAAGGACGAAAACATGTATAACTATGAAAAATCCGATGATGAAAGGGATTTCTCAGAGTTTGAAAAGACCGAGATTCCGCAGGATACCGATGCAGCGGCAAACGCGGAATAAAGAATAAAAAAATGGCAAAACAAGGGCGTGTCGTAAGATGCGCCCATATTTGTGTTACGGATATTTTATAGAAAGTAAAGGGTGATTTGATGCTTTTCGGCAAAAAAGACGGCGGATATGAGTTTATAATAGCAGGGCTGGGAAATCCGGGCGCAAAATATGAAATGACACGCCATAATGCAGGATTTCTTGCGCTTGAGCTTCTGGCAAGGGAAAACGATTTTGATATAAAAAAGCTGAAATTCCATTCGCTGGTTCAGGATTTCAGCGGATTCGGCAAAAGATGCCTGCTGATGAAGCCGCAGACCTTTATGAACAATTCGGGCGAAGCCGTGAGCGAAGCGGCAAGATTTTATAAGATACCGCCGGAAAGAATTCTCATTATTTCAGACGATACTTCCCTTGACGTGGGCAAAATAAGGATCAGGAGAAAAGGCTCTGCCGGCGGGCATAACGGCCTTAAAAGCATCATCGAGCATCTCGGCAGCGAGGAATTTCCCCGCGTTAAGATCGGAGTCGGCAAAAAGCCGAACGCTTATATGGATCTTGCGGACTGGGTGCTGGGCACATTCCCGAAAGAGCAGCAGCCGGAGCTGAAAAAAGCGCTTGAAAACACCGGCGACGCGCTGCGCCTTATCGTAAACGGGCAAACAGAAAAAGCAATGAATCTATACAACTGATTTTGGTAAGAGAGTAAAATATGTCTTGTTTCTCAAAAATTTTTGAAAAAAACGGCGAGTTTTTGAAGCTTGCGAACGCCGCCGGTGCGGCAGGCGCAACAGGAATTTCGGACGCTGTAAAGCCGCCGCTGATACATTCTTTCATGCAGGTGAAAGGGCAAAAAGCGCTTGTGATCATGCCCGATGAGGCTTCTGCCGTGCGCATGAGCGAAAATCTGGGCGCAGTTCAGGCAGGCGTGCTTTTTTACCCATCACGCGAATTTACTTTCCAGCAGGTTGCAGGCGTATCACGCGATTTTGAGCATATCCGGCTTGGGGTTCTCTCCAAAATACTGGCGAATGAATACACCGCAGTGGTGTGCTCCGTGAATGCCGCCTGCCAGTTCACCATGCCTCCGAACGAGCTTTCAAAGCGCACGGTCACGATCAGATCGGGAGATATGACAGACCCGTATGAGCTTGCCCAAAAACTTGTTTACGCCGGATACAGCAGATACGAACAGGTTGACGGCACATCGCAGTTTGCCGTACGCGGCGGCATCATCGATATTTTCCCTCCCGGTTTCAGCGAGCCTGTCAGGCTTGAATTCTGGGGAGATACGGTGGATACGATCTCCTCCTTTGACCCGGCAACGCAGAGGCGGACAGGCAAGCTTTCCGAGATTGAGATCATTCCGGCGACCGAGGTGCTTTTTGAATCAAACGAAGCATTTCAGAAAAGCCTTGAAAAGCTTGCCGCATCGCTCAAAGGCAAAGCGATCAAGGCGCGCGAAGGTCTGCTTTCCGACGCAGATGGTCTTAAAAACGGTGTTTCGCCTGCCTGCTGCGACAAATATATGCCGCTGGCATATCAGTCAAACGGTATTTTTGATTATTTTAAGGGAATTCTGATTGTGTGCGAGAGCGCGAAAGTGAAAGAGCGCGCGCAGAATTCCGTTAAGCTGATGAATGAACAGGTAAAATATTACCTTGAGGACGGCGTTTTATGCAAGGGGCTGGATAAATTCAGCCTTGATTTTGAAGAACTGAGAGCCGTTTATGAAAAAAACGGAGCAATCTATCTGGATTCGCTTCCGCGTGGATCTTTTGACACACCCGTTTCCTGCCTTGCAAATTTCTCCGTACAGAGCTTTAACGCCTGGAGCGGAAAAATAAGCGAACTGAAAGAGGATATCGAACCGCTTGTAAACAAGGGCTGCACCGTTTGCGTTATGGCAGGCACTTCCAGAAGCGCCAAAGCGCTTGCAAACGACCTGGTTGACGACGGAATCCACACCGTTTTCACCGAAAGCTGGCCCCTTGAATTCCAAAAAGGCGCTGTGAATGTGACCACAGGTACGCTCGGCGCAGGATTCAGGCTTGCACAGGACGGTTTTGCGCTGATTACACATACAAAATCTCATCTTCAAAAAAAGAAAAGAAGAAAAACAAACTCCAAAAACGCTTTTCATTCGCTGGATGAGCTTACGGTGGGCGACTATATCGTTCACAATGTGCACGGCATAGGCGTTTTTGCGGGAATACAGGCGCTTGAGATAAACAATGTAAAAAAGGATTACATCAAGATCGACTACGCCAAGGGTGACGCGCTTTACGTGCCCGTTACGCAGCTTGACCTTGTTTCAAAATATATCGGACCCGGTGAGAACAGCAATGTAAAAATAAACCGCCTGGGCGGAAGCGAGTGGAAAAAGGCAAAAGCAAAGGTGCGCCAGTCCGTTAAGGATATGGCAAAGGAGCTTATCGCCCTTTACGCGAAACGAATGAGCACAAAGGGATATGCCTTTTCACCAGACACCGATCTGCAGCGTGATTTTGAAACGCGTTTCGCGTATGACGAGACCGACGACCAGCTTCGCTGCACCGAGGAGATCAAGCAGGATATGGAGCGGCCCGTTCCGATGGAGCGTTTGCTCTGCGGCGACGTCGGCTTCGGCAAAACAGAAGTGGCGCTCAGGGCAGCGTTCAAATGCATAGCCGAGGGCAAGCAGTGCGCCCTGCTGGTACCCACAACGGTGCTTGCGATGCAGCACTTCAACACAGCAAGGGAGAGGATGGAGCCTTTCCCTGTATCTGTTGAAATGCTGTCCCGCTTTGTTTCACCACAGAAACAGCGCGAGGTGAGAAAAGGGCTTGAAAACGGCAGCGTGGACTTCCTGATAGGCACGCACAGAATGATCAGCAAGGATATCAAATTCCATGATCTCGGTCTGCTGATTGTTGACGAAGAACAGCGTTTCGGCGTTGCGCAAAAGGAAAAGCTGAAACAGAAATTTCCGCGTGTTGATGTGCTGACGCTTTCCGCCACACCCATTCCGAGAACGCTGAACATGGCGCTCAGCGGCATAAGGGATATGAGTGTTATTGAAGAGGCGCCGGCGGACCGCTATCCCGTGCAGACCTATGTTATGGAATACGATTTCGGCATACTTTCCGAAGCTATGGAACGCGAGCTTGCGCGCGGCGGTCAGTGCTATTACCTGCACAATAATATAGATACGATAGACCACACGGCGGTCAGAATCAAAAAAACCCTGCCCGACGCAAATGTGGGTGTTGCCCACGGCAGAATGACGCAGGAGGAGCTTTCGGACGTGTGGGCGCAGGTGGTAAACGGGGAGATAGACATTCTTGTGTGCACCACGATTATAGAAACGGGAATAGACGTATCCAATGTGAACACGCTGATCATCGAAAACGCAGACAGGCTCGGTCTTGCCCAGCTTCACCAGATCAGAGGCAGGGTCGGCAGAAGCGCGCGCCGGGCTTTCGCGTATTTTACATTCACAAGGGGCAAGGAGCTTTCCGACATTGCGCAGAAACGCCTTGAGGCGATAAGAGAGTACACGGAATTCGGATCGGGCTTTAAGATCGCCATGCGCGATCTGGAGATTCGCGGCGCAGGCTCCATTCTGGGCAGCAGGCAGCACGGCCATATGGAAGCGGTCGGCTACGATATGTATCTTAAACTGCTCGGCGACGCCGTTGCGGAGGAAAAAGGCGAGCTGAAAGAGGGCGAGGAAGAACCGGAATGCCTTATCGACCTGCCGATCGAAGCGCATATACCCGAAAGCTATATTGAATCCACTGCGCAGAGACTCTCCATGTATAAGCGGATCGCGGCAGTGCGTACCGACGCGGACGCAAACGATGTGCTTGACGAGCTTCGCGACCGATTCGGCAACCCGCCTGCGGCAATCAGCGGACTGATTGAGATCTCTTTGCTCAGAAATTCGGCGGTATCGGCCGGCGTCTATGAGATCTCACAGCGTAACGGCTCCATACTTCTTTATATGAATGAGCCGGATGTGCGCTACGCTGTTGAGCTGAACAAAACCATGAAAGGGCGCGTCATGCTCTCTGCCTCCAAAAAGCCGTATATTGCGGTCAAACTCGGGCAGGAGAGCGCGCTTGAAACCGTAAGAGACAGCATCGCCATTATTGCAACCGTTAAAAATCAAAAAAATGAATAAAGAAAAACACCTCAGGGCATACTGCTTTTGAGGTGTTTTTTATGTCTTCAAATTCCAAATCCAAAAATTCGGGCAAAAATCTGAAAGCGCTTTTTACGGTGGTATGCGTTTCAATTATCGCCCTTGGCGTTATCGTATATTTCTCCACAAGGGGTGCCGATGATGTAAACGAGCCAACCACCATCGCGGACACCACCGCCGTGCAGAGAGCCGTGACCGTTGAGGAGAGCACAACAAAAGCCACCACTGCCGCTCCCACAACAGAAAGCACGACCGAAGAAGAAAGTACTTCCATGCCGCAGAGCGATACGAATACCCCATACAAAAGCTTTTATGAATATCCTGTCAGCGAAGCCGTGCTTCAGGGATATTCCGAAGAGCTTGTGAAAAACGATACCATGGGTGATTACAGAAGCCATACGGCAGTTGATTTCCGCGGAGAGGCAGGCGCCAGTATTGCTGCAATAAATGACGGCGTTGTGCTGGATGTTTACAACGACGCCATGCTGGGCATGGTTGTGGAGATAGACCACGGCGGCAAGCTTGTTGCAAGATACTGCGGGCTGGACAGTGTAAGCGTAACGGCAGGCGGCAGCGTAACGCAGGGGCAGGAAATCGGCACGCTCGGCGCAGTTCCGTTTGAATCGGGACTCGAAAGTCACCTGCATTTTGAAACCAAGCTTGACGGCGCATATGTTGACCCGCTTTCGGTTATGGGCAAGACCGAATAAGAGCGGCTTGAAGTCTTGCGGCGTTTTTTGAACCGGCAAGATAAATTCAGCCGCACATGAATCCCTTTCAGAATCGAATAAGCAAAAATACCGTCCCCTGTTTGGCGCGTCAGCGTCTTGCCGGGGACGGATTTTTATATGTTTCAGTCAGAAGCCGATTCGCTCATCGTATCATACGGATACCAGAATTCATCATTCCTGTACGGATTCTCACGTTGTTTAAGATCATACCAAATCTGCGGATATTTGGGACTGCTGTTTTCATACGCCGCCGAAGTATCCACCGATGCGTTTTCGCCGTCTCTCACCATTCTTGCAAGAATAACGATGCGGCAGTCCGCTCTGTAATTTCTTGTATCCACCTCTCGTGTGCAGGTGGAAAGCGTGAGGAACTTATCGCTGCTGTTCACATCAACTCCCGTGTAATAGATGGTGCGTTTGTCCACCTCTGCCATATAGCCGTCAAAATTTATTCCGCCCATATCCGGGTAAACATAATTAAATACATATCCGTTATCCTCATCGGCAGACGCGGTTGTGATAAAGACCGCAAAGATCTTCCACTTGTGCATTTGCGTGCGTGTGTTGTATTCAATAACGGGGTGCTCTCGGTAATAATCAATATCGGAATACTGCGGAAGCTCCGAAAAAACCGTGTCGTCAAGCCAGTTATGGCCGTGGATAACCGTGTTTGTATAGCCGAGATCGGGGTCGCTCAGATAATCCATAAATATTGTGCCGCGCGATTCGTATTCCTTATCAAAATTATGGGTAAGATAATATTCATTATCGTCCGCCTGCACAACGGGATAGTCAACATTCGTGCCGTCTATTGTTATCCAGCCCACAAAATCGTTGTTTTTATTGTAGTATTCCTGATACTTTGCCGGCACAGTCGTGGGTTCGCCGGAAACAGTTTCGCTCTGCATCTGCGGCTCGGGCTCTTCTTTCAAATAATTTGTATAAACAAAGTACGCGCCCACAGCAACGGCGGCAGCTATCAGGATGATCAGCAACGAGATCCATACTTTTTTCTTTTTCAAAACAAATACCTCTTCCGTGTCTCCGTTTATCAGATGATATATTCCTTCTCCTCAAGGAGCCGTCTTTTTTCATCCCACAGCTTTTTTGAAAGGTCCACATAATATGTGTGGGGATTTTCAAAACGCTTGACTTCGTCCCACAGGGTGCCGATCTGACGGCGGCAGTATGCCTGTATATCCTTGAGATCGGGCAGATCATAAACCGGCTCGCCGTTTTTGAAGATCTGCACCTGAAGATCACGGACGGTGAAATCCGTCAGCGTTTTTGTTTTCCATACGGCATTCTGGTCAAATATCGTGTGGGGCTTGCTTTCGTCTATCACTTCGTCACGCAGGCAAAGCTCGTCAGCCAGCGCCTTTCCCTCACTGTCATAAAATCTGTAAAGGCGCTTGAAATGCGGATTTGTAATCTTCGCCGTGTTTTCGCTTATCTTGATTTTGGGAATGATATTTCCGTCTTCGTCCTCCACAGCCGCAAGCTTGTATACGCCGCCGAAAACAGGCGAGCTTTTTGCCGTTATAAGGCGCTCACCCACGCCGAAGGTGTCTATCTTGGCGCCCTGCATCATCAGATCTCTGATAAGATATTCATCCAGCGCGTTTGAAGCCGTGATCTTGCAGGCGGTAAGACCTGCCTCGTCAAGCATCTTGCGCGCTTTTTTTGAAAGATAGGAAATATCGCCGGAGTCAAGACGGATAGCGAAATCCGTTATTCCCTGCGGCAAAAGCACATTTTTAAACGCCTTTATGGCGTTCGGCACGCCGCTTTTAAGCGTGTTGTACGTATCAACAAGCAGTGTGGCGCTGTGGGGATAAAGCTTACAGTAAGTCTCAAACGCCTCATACTCGGAATCAAACATCTGCACCCAAGAATGCGCCATTGTTCCGCCTGCCGGCACGCCGTAAAGCTCGTCTGAAAGCGTACAGGCTGTACCTGCGCAGCCGCCTATATACGCAGCTCTCGCGCCAATGACCGCGCCGTCCGCACCCTGCGCGCGGCGGGAGCCGAATTCAAGCACCGCCCTGCCCTGCGCGGCACGCACGATTCGGTTTGCCTTTGTTGCGATCAGCGACTGATGGTTGATCTGAAGCAAAAGATAGGTTTCAATAAGCTGCGCCTGAATCGCCGGCGCGCGCACGGTCAGCACCGGCTCATAGGGAAAAACAGGCGTTCCCTCCGGAACGGCATATATATCGCCCGTAAATCTGAAATCCTCAAGATAACGCAGAAAATCCTCGTCAAAAAGATTTTTTGCGCGCAGAAAATCTATATCTTCCTTTGTGAAACGCAGGTCGCGGATATATTCAACGATCTGCTCCAGTCCGGCGGCGATTGCGAATCCGCCGCCGTCCGGCACGGTGCGGAAAAACACATCAAAATACGCAGTCCTGTTGTGTAATCCTTTTTTAAAATAACCGCCGGCCATCGTAAGCTCATAAAAATCACAAAGCATAGTTAAGTTTCTGTTTTCCATCAGATATTCTCCCTGTTCTTTACCTCGATCTGCAGCGAGTCCATAACGGAAAGCGCCGCAAAATTCAGGCTGTCATCATTTGATGCGGTGCACAGCGCGTCAACATAGATCTCCGTTTCAGGCTGCGCCGTTTTGGCAAGCACGGCGTTTGAGATTACGCAAATGTTGGAAACTACGCCGCAAAGCTCAATACTTTTGTATTCGTTCTTTTTTAAATATTCATACAGCGCGTCGGAGCCGTAGGTGCTTTTTTCAAAGTAAAGATCTTTCTCGTCGGCGTAGTTCGCGACCTCACCGTAAAGGCAGTGACCGTCCGTGCCTTTGATGCAGTGCTCTACAGGCAGGAAACGCCCCTCGCGCGTTTTCAGATAATCCTCGCCGTGTGTGTCCAGCGTGAAAATGATTTCATCGCCGTTTTTTCTGTATTCATCTATTTTAGACGCGATATTCTTTTCAAGCCCGCGCGCCTTTTCAAAGCCGAGCGAACCGCTCACAAAATCATTCTGGTAATCCACAACGATCAAACAGCGCCTCATAGGCAGAATCATCTCCCGGTTTTTTATTCATATATTATAATACCCCTTAACACGCAGGATTTCAAGCACGGCGGCGCAAGCGTAATAAAAAGTTTTAATTTGCGCGGCTCGGCCGTCTACACCAGCAGCCTGAAGCGTTTTGCACCGTTTTTAATTTTATAAACGCTGTTTCCTTGACAAATCTCTGCTTATATATTAAAATATACACCGCAAAGGCATGTTATTGCAGGGATGCGTTTTTTGCAAGAGGGCGACCAAAGCAGTTAAAAAAAGCGTTAATCAATATACAACAGAATATCGAGGTGTAACTCAGTTTGGCTAGAGTGCCTGCTTTGGGAGCAGGATGCCGCAGGTTCAAGTCCTGTCACCTCGACCACGTCGTCGCGGACTTCATATCGTTCGCGGCGGCTTTTTTATTTGTGAAAACAGCCACCTCTCACTCACTCCGTCGCTCCTCCTTTCCGCAAAGCGGCACGCTCGCGCCGCCTACTCGCTTGCAAGCGCGCTTGCCACGGCTCCGGCTCGCTGCCACCGCTTTGCGGTTTGTTGGTCTTTTTCTTTTGCCGGAAGCTGTTTAAAGGATTTCGAGCTGCGGCTGTTTTAACTTTTGACATTCAGACAAATGGCTCAGGCGAACCGGGCGCAAAACAACAAGCTTCCACGCCGCTGCATTATATAACACTGATGGTTATATGTTCGCCGTTTTCGCCGTCTATGCTGATAACTTCCTTTTCGGTAAATTCGGCGGAATTGACAGTTGCGGAGATCTGTTCCGCAATATCCTTGCCGAGACCGAATGCGCCGCCGATCTTCACGCCTAAGTTGACCAATCCGAAAGGTATGTTTATACTCGTCTTTTTTCCGTTCGGCTGCTCAACCGTAATATTCAGTTTTTTGTTTGCGCTTTTGTTTTCCATGCTTTGTGCTGCTGTTTTTGAACAAATCTGACCTGTGTCATTTCTGAGAAGTTCATCAACTGTTACCCCAAACAGATCAGCGATCTTTGTGAGCAATGAGATATCGGGGCAGGAGTTTTCATTCTCCCATTTTGAAACCGCCTGCGCCGAAACGCCGAGCGCTTTTGCAAGATCTTCCTGCGTCATATTCCTTTCCTTTCTTAAAGCAGAAATGTTTTTACCGATATTCAAATTGCTCACCTCTGTTTTTTCTGACTGCCATTTGTTAAACAATGTAACCACTCCTTTTTAATTTGGTAAGTTCATTGTATAATCCTGCAGCCTCTGCTTTCAATGATCTGTCGGTTGTTCAACTGGATGATTGGTTGAATCTCCTCTCAACCATTGGTTGTTTTCTTTTTTATGATAGCACAACCGCCCGTTTAGCGCAAATTCCTTTTGTTTGCCTGCAAAAAAGCGCTTATAACTTTAGCTTTTTCATTTTCCTTGAAGTGGGGAGGGTTTAATGATATAATAAATTGAAAGAATTTTTTATAAATATTCACACGGTAACGGGGGTTGCTATGGAAAGATTTATTGACTACATTGAAAGATCGCTGCCGGACAGACCGGGCGATCAGATCCTTTATCAATTCAAAAGAGAGATACTTGACGAGATGAAAGAGCTTGACGGCACGGTCAAGGCGCGCGGACTGAAAGACAAAAAGGTGCGTGAAGACCTGATCATCAGCGAGTATTCTAATCTGCCTGCGAAGTATGCCACGTTTTACGCGAAAAAGACTGAAAAGCAGCGCACAAAACATGGATTTATCGTAAACGCGATAGGCTCGGCCGCGTTCATTTTGCTTTTGCTCATAGCTTTTCTGGCGGTCAGCTTTATGTCTCAGAATTGGGCGCACACATGGGTGATCATGGTAGACGGCATTCTGATCTGGATAGACTATCTGCTCCTGCTGGGGATCGTTAAACTGACCTCGATGCGCCATGTGTTTCACTATATTGCGCGCATCATGCTGGCAATAGTGGTAATGGTCTTTTTCGTTGCCGTTTTTCTGGTGTGCATGGCTGTTTTGCACCTGCCGAACAGCTGGATTATCGTAATAGGCGGAGTTGCAGGCATTTTCGCTGCGGACAGTATTTATATAACGGTTACCAAGTCTCCGCTGGCCGTTATTTTCTACCTTGCCTATATTCCGGCTTTTAGTGCAATGGCTTACATCATATTCGGCGCCGCGGGCATACTGCCGTGGTCGCCGGGCTGGATCATGATCCCGCTTTCGCTGCTGATTGACATTGCAGTCATCGCAGCGCTCGTAATAAGAAACAAAAAGATCTCCCGGGAGGTGGCTGCGCATTGGAACGAAGACTAAACGCCGAACTATGGGATAAAATGCACTATCTTTTCCGTGATTTCAATGACCGTATGGTGCATGTTGAGCTGAGATACGATTTTGAAATAGATATCGAGGCGCTCAAGACCGTGCTCATCTGCTTTTTTGAGAAAGCGCCGGTGTTGCACTCCTCTTTTACCGATAATCATGTGCGCCCGTACTGGACGGTTCAAGACTATAAAATAGATGACGTTCTGACGGTTAAAAATGTTTCCGCAGAGGAACTGGACGGCGAGATTGACGCTTTTCTGACCCAGTGCATACCGCCCGAAGCGCCGCTTCAGATGAAAGTGGCGGTGTTCAGATACGAAGGCAAGACCGTGCTGTGCATCGTTGAAAACCACATGTGCATGGACGGCGGCGATTTCAAATACTTTATGAACGCCCTGTGCAAAAACTATAATGATTATGTTAGCGGCAAGGCAAGCCCGATCGACCTTAAAACGGGCACGCGTTCTTATGAATCGGTATACGGGGATTTTTCGCCTGCCGAAAAACACATGGCGAAAAATCTTTACCGCAACATCAACGCAAAGGATGACCATGCGTTTCCCCTGACGCCCGATAATATACGCGACCGATCGTTCATCGCACGCCGCACGCTGCCTGCCGATCTGTTCGACCCTATCAAGTCCGCCGGCAAGGCGCACGGCGCAACGATCAACGACATGCTTACGGCGGCGTATTTTCACAGTGTTTACGAGCTTGCCGGATTTGACCGAAACGACGCCGTTTCCATTTCCTGCGCCATAGACCTGCGCAGACATATCAAAGACAGTGAGGATCTCGGACTGACAAACCAGACCGCATGGATGCAGTGCCGTGTTCCGCGCTGCGGCAAAGATGTTTTTGAAACACTCGCCTTTACCGTTCAAAGCGTAAATCAATTCAAAAGCGATCACTTTATAGGTCTGCACGGACTGCCGCTGCTTTCGCTGGGCTATAAGATCCTGCCCCATGCAGCGTCTGAGGAGATCGTAAAAATAGGATATTCCAATCCGCTTATGGCGATGAGCAACATAGGCATACTTGATGAAAAGAAGCTTGCGCTTGACGGCAATGAGCCGACAGGCGGCTTTATGAGCGGCGCGGTGAAATACAAGCCTTACGCGCTTTTGTCCGTGACCACGCTGCGAAAAGAGATAACCTTTTCTATGTGTGTTCGCGGCAATGACGAGGACCGCAAAATCGTTGCGCGTTTCTTTGACCTGCTTGAAAAAAATATAGGTCTGCTAATCGGAAAACCGTAATGATATGAAAACGCCCTCCCGGCTGAATTCCGAAAGGGTGATCGTAAAGGACAAGGAGCAATGCCCTCAGCGCTGCGTTTGCATCTTCTTCAAAGGAATCAACCCTCCCAAGTTTTTGACTTGAGAGGGTTTGCTGCTTTTAAAATGTTCAACATAAATAACACTTCCTTGTTTACATATCTTTCCTGCTATCTTCATATCTTTTCATTTCACAAACAGAAACAGCTCTGCCGCAGGACGGGCAATAGTGCTTTTTTAAATAAGTAAAAAAGGATTATCCAATATATATTTTACTCCGCCTTTCATTTGCGCACCCTTTCCTGTTTTATCTCCTAAACAACGGAATTACTATTTCAATTCAAAGCTTTGTGAAACGGAGGTCTGCCTCTCCTCTGAGGCATATGTAATGTTCAGCGAGGATTGATCCTTTGAAAACGCTCCCTCAACAGCAGACAGGTCATAAAGACTCGTCTCGGAAAAATCCGGGTGAAATTCTTTATAGAAATCTTCTTTTTCAAAAATATCCCGAACGATCAGCGTGGTGTTTTGTGATGAATCATTTTGGGAACTTCCTATATAGGCAACAAGATCATCGGATGTGCAGACAACATAATAAAACGCATCGGAAAAAAGATTGTTTTCCGTGTCATAATATACGTGGCGCGTAAGTCCCGATCCCATTCCCTCGCTTATATCAACCGTGCTTTCATCTGCCATTGTGATTGACAGCGGTCTGTCCGTACTTTCCGAAAGCACCACATTGCCTGACTCATCATATATCTTATAATGCACTTCTGACGGCGGGGTTCCTTCGGAAACGCTGAAATATTTGCCGGATTGAATCAGCTGCCCTCGCTCTCCCGCGGACGAGCAGCCTGTTATCAGACAGGCAGCGGCAATGAGCAATATACATAAAAAGTTTTTCATTTTATTTTCTCCTGATTTATTTATGCCGATAAAACATTCTATCTAAATGCAGCAACCCATTCGCTTCTCTTTTTGCAAGGTTTGCAAATTGGCAAGCCACACTTCATCATCCAATGCTTTGGCGCATTTAAGACAAATATCATAGGCGTAATTGAATGAATTTACATCCGAATAGCGTTTTAATCTGTCAAAAACACAAAATGCTCCCGGCCAGTTTAGATCTTGCAGCCATCTGAATAAATCAATCAAGTAAGGGCTTAACTCTTCATCTTTTCTTTTGGCTAATATTTGGGCACAGTTATCCCAAACATTTTTATTATACCGTTTATTGCAAGGCTGCAAAAACACATTTATGCTTTGGACTTCTTGCGCCATTCTTATTCCCTGCAATTGCTCCTTTTCACTTTTATTCCAATCGATTAATTCCATAATATAATCAATATCAACCAATTCCGCACCTCCTCACAGTGCGAGATATGCATTTCAAAAGGACTGATTGAATAGTGCATTTCACCAAATCAGCACACGGCGTATCATTTCTTTTTGGGGCGTTTTGTGTTCATTGTGGAGCCGAGCAGGATGGTGGAATCGCCGAATTTATTTCTTATGGCGTCCACAGCCGCGTCCACCTTATGCTTCTTATCACTGTTTTCGGCGGAAGAACCGAACAGGGAAAGCTGCTCGCCGCTGTCCCTTGTGAGATCGGAAAGTGAAACGCCGAGCAGGCGCAGCGGTGTTTTCGTGTTCCACAGTTCGGCAAAAAGCGATTTCACCACGGAATAGATATCCTGCGTGATATCCGTGGGGCTGTCCAGCCGGCGCTGGTGAGATCGGTTTTTAAAATGATTATCCCTGATCGTAACGGAAATATTATAAGCCCTCAAGCCGTCCGCGCGCATACGGGACGCCGCGGCATCCGTAAGCGAAAGCAGCAGCCTGTTTGCCGTGTTCCTATCGGTTACATTTTCCTCAACGGTTATGGAATGACCGTAGCTTTTGACCTCGCGCGGCGAATCGTCAACGGACGAATCGTCTATGCCGTTGGCGAAATTATGCATCTGCTCGCCTGCTTTATTTCCTACGGTTGCTTTCAGCGTATTTATATCGGCATGCGCAAGATCACCTATTGTTTTTATATAGAGCTTTTCCAGCTTCTGTGCAGACGCTTTGCCCAGAAACAGCAGATCCCTGACGGGAAGCGGCCACATTTTGCACTCTATTTCGTTTGAAAACAGGGTGTGCACCTTGTCCGGCTTTTCAAAATCGCTTGCCGTTTTCGCCAGCAGCTTATTGGAGCCGATCCCTACGTTAACGGTAAAGCCAAGCTCTTTTTTTATTCTGTTCTTTATCTCATAAGCGGTTGCAATGATATCGGGATAGACCTGCTCCATGCCGCTCATATCCAAAAAGCACTCGTCTATTGAAAACTTTTCAAGGCAGGGCGTATATTCCCGGCAGATATCCATAAACTGCCGTGAAAATTTGGAATACAGCTTAAAATCCGGCGGAGCGGTTAAAAGATTCGGGCATTTTCGCAGCGCCATGGAAAGCGGTTCGCCTGTTTTAATATCATATTTTTTTGCCGGAACGGATTTTGCCAGCACAACGCTTGTGCGTTTATCGGGATCTCCGCTAATAACGGCAGGCACAAGGCGAAGATCGCTTTTCCCCTCTTTCACCCGCTGAACGGAGGTCCAGGAAAGGAACGCACTGTTTACATCTATATGAAAAACGATTCTTTTTGCCAACGCGCGCACCTCCTGATCTGATTTTACCATATTACAAATGCAAGCGCAACGGAAAACACAGCAAAAGAGCGGTTCACTTGTTAGGGCATTTTATTTAAAATTTTATTGTATATTTCTTTTCCTTATGATATTATAATACTGTATTATTATAATCAGCTAAGGAGAACAGACATGAAAAACACGGAAAAATCACTTGACGCGCTTGTTGCGCTTTGCAAGGGCAGGGGCTTTGTGTACCCCGGCTCGGAGATATACGGCGGCCTTGCCAACACATGGGATTACGGTCCGCTCGGAGTGGAGCTTAAAAACAATATCAAAAACGCATGGCGCAAAAAATTCGTGCAGGAAAACAAATACAACGTGGGGCTTGACTCCGCTATTCTTATGAATCCGCAGACATGGGTGGCAAGCGGCCATCTGGGCGGATTTTCAGACCCGCTTATGGACTGCTGCGAATGTAAGACGCGCCACAGGGCAGACGACCTTATTGAAAATTTTGACGGCACGAATGTTGCCGGCTGGTCCAACGAGGAAATGAGCGCCTACATCAAAGAGCACAATATTCCCTGCCCGAACTGCGGCGCGCACAATTTTACCGACATCCGCCAGTTCAACCTGATGTTTAAGACCTTTCAGGGCGTTACCGAGGACACGAAAGACGAGATCTATCTGCGCCCCGAAACCGCGCAGGGCATTTTCGTAAACTTCGCGAATATCCAGAGAACAACAAGAAAAAAGGTTCCTTTCGGCGTTGCGCAGGTGGGCAAATCTTTCAGAAACGAGATAACGCCCGGCAAATTTATTTTCCGCGTGCGTGAATTTGAGCAGATGGAGCTTGAATTCTTCTGCAAGCCCGGCACAGACCTTGAGTGGTTTGATTACTGGCGTTCTTTCTGCCGTGACTTCCTTTACTCGCTCAACATCAGCAAGGAAAACCTGCGCCTGAGGGATCATGAAAAAGAGGAGCTTTCCTTCTATTCAAAAGCCACAACAGACTTTGAATATCTCTTCCCGTTCGGCTGGGGCGAGCTTTGGGGCATTGCGGACAGAACCGATTACGACCTTACGCAGCACATCAAGACGAGCGGCAAGAACCTGGAATATTTCGACCAGGAAACGAACGAAAAATATGTGCCGTATGTCATCGAGCCGTCGCTCGGTGTGGAAAGGCTTTTCCTTGCCGTTCTCACCGAGGCATATGACGAAGAGATCATTGACGAGGCAAAGAATGATAAAAGAGTGGTTCTCCGCTTCCATCCCGCGCTTGCGCCTTTCAAAGCGGCAGTGCTTCCGCTCTCCAAAAAGCTGAGCGAGCAGGCAGGCGAAGTGTTTGAGACACTCTCAAAGAAATTCAGCGTTGATTATGACGACGCAGGCTCCATCGGCAAGCGTTACCGCCGCCAGGACGAGATCGGCACGCCTTTCTGCATAACATATGATTTTGACTCGGTTGAGGACGGCTGTGTAACCGTGCGTGACAGAGATACCATGCAGCAGGTGCGCATTCCGATAGCCGAGCTTGAAAAATTCATAGACGAAAAGCTTGCTTTTTAAAGGAATAAATATCCAACCGAATGACCTGCTTTAATACGGAAAGGTTGCGTGACTTTTTATGTATCTTGACAGAGGGCTGATTAAGCAACAGGCCCGAACGCTTATCAGAGACAGAGTGATGAAGCTTTTTCTTGTGAGCTTCATTGTTTCGATGTGCTTAGGCGCAATAAATATAGTATATAATGTATATTCCTCTTATGAACTGTATGACAACGGTTATTATAACAATTTTGACGATTATTACAACTTTGATGATTATTACAATTTTGATAATAACGGCGAAAATACGAATGATTACAATTATTTTGATGATTTCGGCACCGAAAACGGGGATTCCTACGACTACAAAAACGATTTCTATAATTTCGGCGCCCAAATCCCGGTTAAAGCGCAGTCCGGTTCCTTTGTACAGGTAACTTTGAATCTCAACGCTTTTTTCTGGATCAGCGCCGTTATCACCACTCTGCTTGCACCGCTCGGTCTTGCCTTAGCCTATTTTTACGTTGAGTTTGTTACAGGCAAGGAATATGAATTCGGCGCGGGTCTGAAATCCGTATTCAAAAACGCTTTTCAGGTCACCTATTTAAAGAAGATCGGCGCATATCTGCTTCAGAGAATCATTTTGACTCTTTTACTGTGCCTGTTTATCGTGCCGGGGATCATATTCGGCTACAGCTCCTATTTTACATATGAGATCATGTGCGAATACCCGGATATTTCGCCTTGGCAGGCAATCCAGCTGAGCAAAAAGATGGTACGCGGTCACCGCACGGAGCTTTTTGTGCTGGATCTGAGCTTTATTCCGTGGCTGTTTCTCTGCGTTTTCATCTTTCCGCTGATATACGTTATTCCGTACATGTCCACCACAAAGGCGCTGTATTACGAAAACTTTAAAATGCGCGCGCTTCAGACCGGCGTTATGACTGAGGACGATTTTCTTTCAGACACACAAAGAATGAACAAATACATGTCGGGCTCAGCCGGTTACGGCGCTTACAATCAGAATCCGCCTTACACAAACACTTATACCCAGACCCCGCCGCAGGGCACAGGCAACCCATACGGCAATCCATACGGCAACCCGTATAACGCCCCGGGTACCGGCTATGGGCAGAATCCGCAGTATCACACTCCGCAGCAGGGTTATCAGAACGGCGGCACTTATGGATATTACGGCAATACGCAGCCATATCAGAACGGTGCGCAGCCTTATAACACGCAGCCGGCAGACCCGGTATACAAACCGACATATTTTACTCCCGAAACGCCGCAGCAACAGCCGGCATATTATAACCCCGACATTCAGCAGCCGCAAAACAGCGCAGAGCCTAAGGATATTTTTTCAAACATGGCAAATGACACAACGCAGCAGGGCGGCGTTCAGCCAAGCGACGCGGGTGCCGCGCAGCAGCCGCAGGTTTCAGTAACCGAAAGCGAACCGCTTGAGCCTGTGCAGCCGCAGTTCGCAGAACCGCAGGAACCTGTTGAAAACTATGTTGAGCCGCAGGAACCGGTTGACGCGAACAGCACGGCAGAATCCGCAAACGAAAAGAATACATCCGAAGAATAAATATCAGCAAACCGTGAAAACAGCCAAACGCGCATTTTCGTTTGGCTGTTTTGTTATATTGGCAATGTTTGGGGCTTCAGGCTCTGCGGTCGCTGTTCCTGCACGTGAAAATAGAAGTAAGATTCTCTTTAACAGTGCATATTTATATGTTCGTTTTTACCAAGTTATTCCAAATTTTAACGAGTTTATAGATTTAACAATTTAATATGTTAAAACTGCGTAAAGAATATTGCGCAATTGTCAAATTTCTGTTAAAATTAAGTGAAATATTCATTTTTGAAGGGAGTCTTTTTATGGCTGACCAAAAAAACGGCGGCAAAACATTCATGAAGTTCTCTGAGATCATCACTTACGGTATAGGTCTCTTCGGCGTAGCCCTCCTTACCGGCTGGATGCCGGACTATACCGCCACTTTCTTTGCGGACTTCGCCTTTAAAGGCAAAGGATTTGACAGCGGCGTGATGTCAAACGCCATCTCTACCGTTTTTCTTGTTGCGGGTATCGTGGGAGCGGTATGTGAACTTGTAATAGGATATCTGGTAGACAGAACAAGAACGAAATTCGGCAAGGTTAAGCCTTGGGTCGGCTTCGGCGTTGTGCCGCTTGCCGTTATCGCAATGCTCGTGTTCGTTGCGCCCAATGTCGGCTCGCAGACCATGGCGATTGCGTGGATGTTTATCGTATACAGTCTTTACACCGCAGTGTCCTGTGCGGTTGAAAGCCCGTCAAACTGCTTCGGCTCTTTGTGCTCGCCCAACCCGAGCGAGCGTTCCACCGCAATCTCTATTTCCTCTTTCCTGCGTGCGGTAGGGCAGAGCGGCGGAATGGTTGTTGTTATGGCGGTAGGCGCCGTAATGAAAGAGCTTATGGGGCAGCAGCAGTTTAAAAACGCCGAGGGCCAGGGTATAGACCTTATCATCTCTACCGGCATCTGCTGTTTGGGTCTTATCCTTTTTGTTATGATCTTTTTTGTAAACAACAAGGAGCGTGTTCCGTTCACGCAGGAAAAGGTAAGTATCAAGGATTCGCTCAAGGTGGTATTCGGCAATAAGAATCTGCTTATGGTATCGCTCACGAAGCTTGCCGGATTCGGCAGAGGCGTTTACGGTACAGTTTCGCTTTACATAGCCATCTACCTGCTCGGCTCCAAGGATCTGAAGCTTGCCCTGCTTCTGCCTATGGGCATCGGCACGGCGGTGGGAACGCTGCTTGTCAACTTTGTTCTGAAGAAATTTTCAACAAAAACCACCTTTATTCTTTTCTGTGTTTACGGCGCTTCCTCACTTGCGATACTTTACATCGTTTCAAGCTCCGTAGGCTTCAACAGCGCGCTCATCGTGCCTTTCCTCATCATCAATTTCTTCTGCGGCATACAGCACGGCAACACCAACACCACACCGAACATTATGATAGCGGACTGCGTGGACGAGATCGAATACAAGACCGGCAAAAGGCAGGACGGCATTGCATACGCCGGATACGGTCTTTTCTCAAAAATATCCTCCGCGTTCACAAAGGGTCTCGGTCCCTGGCTTCTTTATACATGGTCTCAGTACCAGATCTCGCAGGATCCCAATGTTGCGTACGCGGCGCAGACGGATTCCACACTGAACCGTATGCTCATGATCTATACGATCATTCCGGCAATCTTTGTTGTGCTTCAGATGATACCGATCTTCTTCTACGATAACGTGGGCAAGAAGAAGGAAATAATCACGCAGGCGCTGAAAGAGAGAAGAGCCGCAGCGGCTGCCGAAAACGGCGAAACGGCTGACGAAGCACAGGCGCAGGCAGAATAAGGAGGTGCGTGATATGGCAAAAACAGAAAACAAAAAAGGCTTTCCATACAAGCTTTACGCCGTTATCGCGTTCTTCGCGGTTGCGGCAATACTTGCAACGCTCACCGGCGTTGCCTTTCAGCAGAAATATATAGCGTTTTACCCGGAAAAAACAGCGCTCAATTATGCCGACACGATCGTGCAGCGCGGAGACGGTTACAACGCTTATACCTATACGCTTTCCTCAAAGAGTGAAAAGTACGGCGATTTCATCCGTATCTATTATATGTATCCGCTGATCTATCCCGAATACGAAGTGGGTATGGACAGCAAAGTGTTTAAAAAAATGCAAAAGGACAAGAACGGATACAATAACGATAAATATAAATCCGACGCAACGGAAAATGACGACGGCACGCTTGCCGGTCGGCTGGCGGACGCCATGTATCCCTATTATGTAGAGCTTGTTAAGACCTACGGCTGGGACGATTACGATTCCATCTATTCAAATTACTTTCCGCGTCTTGTTCAGGAGCGCAAGGCCATTTTCGGCGATGAGTACCTTGACGACGAGGTGATGTTCACGGCATTTGAAGCCAATGTATCCGCATACGGCAACGCCGTAACGGGCACGGAAGAGGTCATCGGCGAGGACGGGAAGACCGTTGTGCAGGAAAAAACCGTCGGTCTTTATCAGGAGATGTACGGCGAGGATTACGAGATTACCTCCACGGTTACAGACAGTGCCGATGTTGCGGATCTTGACGCTTATAAGGCGGCGATGAACGCGCAGATACTGGAGACCTACGAAGTTTCGCCGGAGGATATTTCCGCAGCGAAAACGGTCACCGTTCAGTCCGCTTTGCAGGACGGCACAATAATTTCAACGCTTGAAGTATATGTTGTGCAGATCGGCAACACATGGTATGTTGACAATACAAACACCGTTACAAACGGTATCTATACCTCCCTCCAATCCGGCATAACAGCTTGACAGACAACACAAAAAACCGGCTCTCCGTTCTTGGAAAGCCGGTTTTTTTTATTGATTTATTTATCTCCGGGGCCTGTTACATAATACCATTCAATGACATCGCCGTCCGAAAGCGTGCATTTTGACGCGGCTTTCATAACTGTTTCGCCGTTTACACGGTACATCCAACCGCTTGAACCGCCGCAGTCAAAGGTCTTAAGCCCGCCGATTCCCTGAATATATGACTTGCTCTGATATTCGAGCGAAACGCCGTTTTCAGCGCATACTGCCGACAGCACATCAAAAACCGTTTCCCCCTGCGCCGCCGTATATTTCGTGCTTCGCAGGATATAACCGCTCTGCGGCACATCTGCGCCCTTATCAAGCGCGTTTTTGCAGGTTACGGAAATGGTGACGGTTATCCTGCCGTTTTCGGATTGCTGTTCCTCTGCGGCATTATTTTTTTGCGGCTCTGCCTGACCCTGCTGTGCCGTGGAGGAACCGCCGGAAGTGGTTTCCTTGCTTCGCGTTGTGCCGTTTCCGGCGTTTTCAGTATTATCTTTTTCATCTGTGCCGCTTTCGCGTTCAGCGGCGCTGTTATCCTCATGACTGCCGGTTTCCTTCTGCGCTTCGCTTTCTGCGGATACTTCGGCGCTGTCCGCTGTTGTCTGCGTTTCACGGTTCAGCGCGGGAAGAATCCCGTCCGCCGCGTTGGCGGCAAAGATACCGCCGCACACGCATAAAACGGTGAGCAGAATAATAATGATCTTGTTTTTATTCATACTGGCATTATACTAAAAAACGAAGCGTTTGACAACCGCTTTATTTAAGGTTATAATTTTGGAGTGCCGAGGGGAAAGAGCCGTCTTTTCCGCGGGGAACGCGGTGAAAAGCCGCGGCAGCTCACTCTACCGTAAGCAACACGAAATCCAGATGCCACTCTTTTGATATAAGGGGAAGGCGGAAAGTAGGTTTAAGTGCGAGCCGGGATATCCGTTTGAGGCACAAATAAATATAACGGTGAGGTTATGACTATGAAAAAATTTACGGCGGCGCTTTTATGTGTAATGCTTGTTATCTGCACATCGGTAACGGCATTCGGCGCAACAAAAAACGATGTGAAAGAAAAAACGGAAACTGCCGTTACTTTTGCGTTTGACGGCAACTACAACAAACAGGGCTACGATGTTACGGCTTCCAAGAATTTTTATATACTTGTGAGCACGGGCGCAGACGTGCGTGCTTATGCCGATGCTTATTTCGCTTCTGTTGAAACCGCGGCGAAAAGCGGAACGCTTGCGGACGTGGGCACAGTGGGGCTTGCAATCAGCATTGCGGATATGCTGGGCAGAGATGCGCGCGACATCAACGGTGTTGACCTTGTGGAAATCCTTCAAAACACGCCTGTTGAAAACAACGGCGGCACACCTTATAACTATGCCTATGCGATAGAAGCGGCGCACAACCACGCGCTTGATGCGACCGAAACAGCGCTGTACGAAAAGCTGCTCTCTTATTACAAAATGGGTGAGGGCACGGATTTCTGGGGCGGTTACGGCACTTCGCCCGATGATCTCGGAATGTTCCTTGTTGCGCTTTCCTTTAACGCTTCGAAGTATGAAAATTATATAAACGACGCGGTTCGTATTCTTGAGACCTTTTACACTGCCGACGGGTATTCAAATTACGGCGCCAACGCCGACTCAACGGCTCTTGCGCTCGCGGCGTATTCCGCTCTGGACAGCAAAGAAAAGGCGGATTTCGTATATGACCTGCTTATAAACAAGTTTTACAGCGCCGAAACCGGCGGTTTTATATCGGATTATGACGAATATTACGCAACAGCCGACGCGCTGTTTGCCTTTAAATACTATCTGCCGCTTGCGGACAACAATAAAGATGAGAATGAGAGCACGACCGCTCCCGAAAGCACCGTAAAAGCAGACGAAACGACCGCAGCGCAAAACAGAGACACGGGCAAAACTTCACCCGATACCGGGGCAGCCGGAATAACCGCGGCGGCTGTTTGCGCGGCAATCTCACTCTGCGCGGTTACATCACTCAAAAAGAAAAGTAAATAACCGCATAAAATAAAAACGGAGCGATGCTGACCGCATCGCTCTCCTGCGATCTACTGTTTGGCAAACACATTTATTTTCTGCGGCTTTGTTCACAGACAAAAAGGACTGCGCCTGTAAAACAGGTGCAGTCCTAAATTTTTTAACGGTGTTGTTTCAGCAAAATGTGTTCCCCCGACACACTGAGGGACTGTCGAGAAATCGAGGTGGATTTCGTTTTTCGCGAGCGGGTGCCGTACGACGGTACTGCCCCCGAGCGAAAGGCGGAAAGCGCAAATGCCGCACGTCTGTGCGGCATTTTTATAGTGTGTTTTAATTAAACAGCAAACAAAAAGATAAAAGCTTTCAGTTATTTGAATTGTATATTTTTATCAAAATTCCGCTTGCGCGTTCCAACCGACTTTATCGACAGTCCTTAATTTTTAACGGTGTTCCTTTTTCTTTTTCTCTTTATAACGCAGGGCGCGCAGCGCATTCGCAACGGCTATCAGACAAACGCCCACATCGCCGAAAACAGCAAGCCACATTGCGCTTTCGCCGAAGATGCCGAGCGCGCTGCCGATAATGATAAGCACCTTAACAGCAATGCTGAAAATAATATTCTCGTGCACGATCGTCATCGTTTTCTTTGCTATTCTGCGCGCAACAGGGATCTTTGAAAGACTGTCACCCATAATGACAACATCCGCCGCCTCAATTGCAACATCGGAACCGATGCCGCCCATGGCAACGCCTATATCCGCCTGCGCAAGCACGGGAGCGTCGTTGATGCCGTCACCTGTATAAAGCACGGTCTCAGCGCCTTTTTCTTTTATTTCCCTTACTTTATCTACTTTTTCATTGGGCAGAAGCTTTGAATAATACTCATTGATGCCTGCCTTGCCTGCAATATCAGCCGCGATATCCGGCTTATCCCCCGTGAGCATAACGGTTTTCTTTACACCGAGCGCATACAGCTCGCTTACAGCTTCCTTGCTGTCCGTCTTGATCACATCGGCAAACACGATATCACCGAGGAACTCCTCGTCACTGCAGAGATAGATCGCCGTGCCGACAAGCTTTGTTTCTTTAAAAGCAACGCCCACCTTTTTCATAAGCTTTTCATTGCCGGCATAATAGCGCTTTCCGTTCACAACGGCTGAAACACCCATTCCGGCGTAATTTTTTGCGTCCGTAACCTCAAGACCGTCCGCAAACTGACCGAAAGCAAGACTTACGGATTTTGCGATGGGGTGTGTTGAATATTTTTCGCACGCCGCTATGATGCCGAGCAGCTCACGGTGCTCCTTTTTATCCTCACAGTGGCAATTTACACATTCGCAGTTTACATATTCAAACTTGCCGCTTGTGATGGTTCCTGTTTTATCAAAAACGGCAACGTCAAATTTTGAAAGCATTTCAAGATAGTTGCTGCCCTTGATCAAAACGCCCTGCTTTGAGCTTGCGCCCAGACCGCTGAAAAAGCCCAGCGGAATGGATATAACGATTGCGCACGGGCAGGAAACGACCAGCGCGGAAAGACCTCTGTAAGCCCAGTCCTTCCACTCGCCGCCGAAGAAAAGCGGCGGTACAACGATGATAAGCAGCGCAACAAGACACACAATAGGCGTATAAATCCTTGCGAAACGCGTTATAAATTTCTCTGCGTGGCTCTTTTTTGCGTCCGCGTCCTCTATCATATCCAGAATCCTTGCAACGGTCGAATCCTTGTATGCCTTACTTGCCCGCACCTTGAGCATTCCGTCCACATTGATTGAGCCTGAAAGGATATCATCTCCGGCGCCCAGCGAAACCGGGATACTCTCACCCGTCAGCGCCGCCATATCAACCTCTGCGCTGCCGCTTTCAATAACGCCGTCCAGTTCCACCTTTTCGCCGGGATTTACAACGAACAGCTCGCCCTGTTTGATCTTTTCGGGATCTTCATCCACAAGCTTTCCGTCTCGTTCCACATGCACCTTCTGCGGCGCGGAGCGGATCATATCCGTAATGGATTTTCGGCTTTTGCCCACTGCAAGATCCTGTAAAAACTCACCTATGGAATAAAGTATGACAACGGCGCAGCCCTCTGAATATTCGCCCAGAATAAACGCGCCGATAGAGGCGATCGCCATTAGGAAATTTTCGTTGAAAATGTTGCCGTGGAATATCCCTTCTACCGCCTCTTTCAGAATGTTGAAGCCCACAATGAGATAGGAAGCCGCAAAAAGGATCAGCGGAACATAAAACGGCAGCTGAGTAAGCTCATTGACAAGATAGCCGGCTATAAAAAGCGCGATGCCGACGCCCATTTTTATGCCGAACTGTTTTTTGTTTACCTCGCCGCCATGGGAATGATCGTGACCGCAGCCGCAGCCGTCGTCATGATGATCATGACCGCAGGCGCAGGCTTCGCCATGATGGTGATGCTCATGATTTTCTGACATAGTTTCCTCCTATTCCTCGGTATGCTCGATACCGCAGTTAATAATTGTTTTAACATGATCGTCGGAAAGTGAATAAACCATCTGTTTTCCGTCTCTTTTATACTTAACAAGATGATTTTGCTTTAAAATGCGAAGCTGGTGGGAGACCGCCGTTTGCGAAACGCCCGTGAGCTCGGTTATTTCGGTTACATTCAGTTCTTTTTCAAACAGGGAACACATGATCTTGAGCCTTGTTGAATCAGAAAAGATCTTGAAAAGATCGGCAAGGTCATACACCATTTCCTCATCAAGCATATTCAGACCTCCTTAACTATTTATATGAACATCTGTTCATATGTTCATTATATTGCTGTCATATTCGTTTGTCAACACTTTTTTAATAAAAATCCGCCGTTTTTAAAATATATTGACAAAACGCTGCGGCAGTCATATAATAACATTACAAAATATTTTCAGGGCGGGGCGAAATTCCCCACCGGCAGTAAAAGGCTGAGTCGCCTTAAAGTCTGCGAACCGCGCGAGCGGCTGAATCGGTGAGATTCCGATACCGACGGTCAAAGTCCGGATGAGAGAAAATGTTTGTTAAACTATATAATGATTCTATTATATATCCGTTTTAAACATTTGCGCCCCGATATAGCAATATATCGGGGTTTCTCTTTTGCCCTTGGGCGAACGCCCGAAAGGAGAAAGCAATATGGAAAAAGGCTCAAAAACACTTACCAGAAAGATTACAATCTCCGCCATGCTGGCGGCAATCGGCGTTATCCTTCAGTTTTTCGAAATATCGATACCTGTTGTTCCGAATTTCATAAAGCTCGATTTTTCCGACCTGCCCGGGTTTATAGGAGCATTTGTGTGCGGTCCGCTCGCGGGCGTGATGATTACGCTGATCAGAAACGTAATACATATTCTTTTCGGCTCAAGCGGCGGCATCGGCGAGCTTTCAAATTTTCTTTTAAGCGCTTCTTTTGTGCTCACGGCCGGGCTGATTTATAAAAAAATGCCCTCGCTCAAAGGCGTGCTGATCGGCGGTATCGCAGGCGCCGTTATTATGGGCGCAGTGTCTTTCCCCGTGAATCACTTTATCATTTATCCGCTTTATTATACCGTTATGGGTATGCCGAAAGAAGCCATCCTCGGAATGTATCAGGCAATCCGCCCGTCAACGGATTCCATAGCGGAAGCGCTACTCGTTTTCAATGTGCCTTTCACTATTGTTAAAGGGCTTATTTCCGTTGCGTTTACTTCGGTTATATATAAACCTCTGGAAAAAATCATAAAAAGAATGTAACGAACCCGATCTGTATCTCTGGCGGAGCGATGCCCACATCGCTCCGTTTTTTTATGAATAAAAAAGTCTGTTTTATTCCCAAACAGTTGTAGTTTATTTCATTTTGAATTAAAATCCAACTTTCAAAAATAACTTATGTTATAATCAGCTGGGAGGCAAAAAAATGAGATATACGAAAAGATTAAAAAATCTAAGAATAGATAATGATCTGGCACAGAAAGATGTGGCTAATATTCTTAATATCAGTCAAAGCACTTATTCACAATATGAAAGAGGCAAATATATGTTGCCTTTAGAAACTTTAAAAAATCTCTGCATTTTTTATAATGTTTCGGCAGATTATATTTTGGGCTTTACGGATGAACCGAAGGCACTGCCGAAAAAATAAAAAGCTGCGGTTCTTATGCGATATTTAGGGAAAACTATACAAAAACAAAGCGCCCGATTTGTGCTCTTTCTATAATAAAATGAAAATTGTGAGCTATAAAGAATTGCTATTTTCAGACCTTTGCAGTATAATAACATAGCAGGGATTTCCAAAAGGAAATTCAAATAAATAACAGGAGATAATAAATATGCCACTTGTTACCACAAAAGAGATGTTTCAGAAGGCGTATGAGGGCGGTTACGCTATCGGCGCTTTCAACGTAAACAATATGGAGATCGTGCAGGGCATCACCCGCGCTGCCAAAAAGCTTGACGCACCCGTTATTCTTCAGTGCTCCGCAGGCGCGCGCAAATACGCTTCTCACGGCTATCTTGTTGCCATGGTTAAGGCAGCGGCAGAGGAAACAGGACTTCCCATTGCGCTTCATCTTGACCACGGTCCGAATTTTGAGACCTGCAAGGACTGCATTGACGGCGGTTTCACTTCGGTTATGATCGACGGTTCTTCCCTTCCTTTTGAAGAAAACATTGCCGTTACCAAAAAGGTTGTTGAATACGCGCACGCACATGGCGTTGTTGTTGAGGGCGAGCTCGGAACCCTTGCCGGCGTTGAGGATGACGTTCAGGTTTCCGCTGAGGACGCTTTCTATACCAGCCCCGACGAGGCATGCGAATTTGTTGAAAAAACAGGCGTTGACTCACTTGCCATCGCCATCGGCACTTCTCACGGCGCTTACAAATTCAAGCCGGGTCAGAAGCCTGAGCTTAAGTTTGACATTCTTCAGGAGATCGGCGAAAGAATGCCCGGCTTCCCGATTGTCCTTCACGGCGCTTCTTCCGTTAATCAGGAGCACATCAAGATGATCAATCAATACGGCGGCGAGATGCCGGACGCGATCGGCATTCCCGAGGATATGCTCAGAAAAGCGGCTTCCATGGCAGTGTGCAAGATCAATGTTGACTCCGATATCAGAATCGCAATGACAGCGGCTCTCAGAAAGCACCTTTCCGAGAATCCCACGCAGTTTGACCCGCGCCAGTATCTTACTCCGGCAAGAGACCTTATTGAAGAAGTTGTTGCCCACAAGATCGAAGTTGTTTTCGGCTCAAACGGCAAAGCGTAAGTTTAAATTTTCCAAAAATTCCCGCTTCTTAAAGGAGCGGGATTTTTTTATGATTGCTAAAAATATAATGGATTAACAAGATTTTATTCTTTTACGTTTTTGCGCTCTGCAAATAATAGTATTGCACGGTTTCGTGTAATTTTTTTAATTTGAGGAGATAAAAATGAAAAAGAAAACACAGAACATTATGAAAGGTCTCGGCGTGGCAATGGCAGTCGGCTCCGTTATAGCCGGCGCAAGCGCAACGATGGGCTCAAACAGCAGAAAAACAAAGAAAACGATGCAGAAAGCGGTCAATTCCGTTTCTCATTTTGTTGACACCGTTTCGGGGATGATGTAACAAAAAAGGGGCTGTCTCAGAAAAAACTGAGACAGCCTGTTTTTTATGTATTCAATCCAAAACATATTTTGTTTTTTTGATCTGCTGGTCTTTTATTTCCGAAATACGGGAAGAAAAATCAAAGCCGAAGGCCACGCCGTTTTCAAAAAGATCAAGAAGCGGCAGAAGCACAAAAAGCCGTTCGTTCATGCGCGCATGCGGCACAATGAGATTTGGTGTTCTGATGATCTTATCCTCTGCCAGCAGCAGATCGGCGTCAATAATACGAGGCCCGTTTTTAAAACTGCGCACCCTGCCCAGACCGCATTCCACGCCGAGACAAAGACCGAGCATCTCGTGCGGATTGAGATCACTTTCGGCAAGCACGCAGCAGTTATAAAAATCCTGCTGATTGGCGTAACCGACGGGCGAGGTCTCGTAAACTGCGGATTTTTTGATGATTTGTGTGCCGGGAGCAAGCTCAAACGCTTTTATACATTCGTTAAGATTTTTAAGTCTGTCCCCGATATTCGTGCCGAGTCCCAAAACATATTTCATAAGCTTAATCCCTGCTTCTGACTATATTTACAGCCATATAATCAAAATCCGCCTTTACGGGCGCCTGCGGCTTTTTAAGCGTGATCTCCACGGTAAAGACCGCCGGATATTCCTCTAAGATCGCCTGCGCTGTTACCTGAGCGCATCGTTCAAGCAGATCATATTTTTTTTCACAGAACACGCGGCGCACGGTTTTAACTACCTTTGCGTAGGAAACCGTGTCCTCCACATGATCGCTGCTGCAGGCTTTGTTCATATTCACATGCAGCACGATATCAAAAATAAAATCCTGCCCCTGCTCCTTTTCCTCCGGGTTTACACCGTGATACGCAAAGAGCTTAAGCCCTTTAATAATGATCTTATCCATTATTCTTTATTTTTTACAACAACTGCCGTGCCGGTTGCCGATACCATCAGCATGCCGCCGTTTCCGAGTGTTTCATAATCAATATCCACGCCGACAACGGCATTTGCGCCCAGCTGCTGCGCGCGCATCTCCATTTCACGGATTGCACTGTCTCTTGCTTTAACAAGCTCGTCTTCATAGCCCTCTGATCTGCCGCCGACTATATTTCTGATGGACGCGCCGAAATCCTTTAAAAAGTTTACGCCGGCAACGACCTCGCCGGTAACGATTCCTTTATATTCAACGATTACTCCGTTTTCAAGATTTTGTGTTGTTACGCTAATCATAATGATTCTCCTTTTTTCAAAATATTATTTCATCAACGCTCGTTTGAGCGCATCAGCCGCTTTTATTCCCTGCTTTTCGTTTTCAACATCGTGAAGCCTTATAATATTCACTCCGCCTAATATTGCGACCGTATCAGCCGCTATATTGCCGTAAACGCGGTTTTTAGGCTCGGGCTGACCGCTGATCTGTGCAATAACCCTTTTGCGGCTTGTGCCGAGCAGCAGAGGATACTCCGCCGGTCTGTATTTTCGGACATTTGCGATAAGTTCTTGATCCTGCCGGCGGTTTTTTCCGAATCCTATACCCATATCAAGGCATAAACTTTCCTTTTTCACCCCTAATAGGGAGGCTTCTTTTACGCTTCTTTCAAAAAAAGCCTTTACGTCCGTTATATTTCCTGCCCCGTTATGCATAATCACCCAGCCGCAGCCTGTTTTTTTTATAACGTCCGCCATTTCGGGATTTATGATTCCCGAAACATCATTTATGATATCCGCTCCGTTATCAGCCGCCCTTTCGGCAACATACGGAAAATATGTATCCACGGATATCGGAATCTTTATTTTCCCTTTTATCCGTTCAAACACAGGTGCAAGCCTGCTCCACTCCTCGCGTGCGCTGATCTCCGTATATCCCGGTCTGGTGGACTGCGCGCCGAGATCGATGATATCGGCTCCGTTTTCCTGTGCTTTTATAGCGTTTTCTGCCGCTTTTTCAGGTGAAAAGCTGTCTCCTCCGTCTGAAAAAGAATCCGGGGTAACGTTTATGATCGCCATGATCAGCGTTCTTTCGGAGCATTCTATTTTTTTATCTTTACATACCCAGATCATATTATTTATCCAGTAAAGCAAGAGCCTCCGCCCTTGTGCGCGCGTCAGACCTTATGTTTCCTCTGAGCGCCGAAGTCTGCGTTTTACTGCCGGACGCCTTCGCCCCTCTGATCGACATACACATATGCTCGGCTTCGATGATAACGGCAACGCCCTTTGCATCCATTTTTTTATAGAGAAAATCGGCTATATCATGCGTGAGCCTTTCCTGCACCTGGGGTCTTTTGGCAAAATTATCCACGATACGCGCGATTTTGGAAAGACCGATGATCTTATTCCCATTCGGTATATATGCGATATGCGCTTTTCCGACAAACGGAAGCAGATGATGCTCACACATGGATGAAAAAGGTATATCGCGGACAATCACCATTTCATCGTTGGATTTTTCCTCAAAAAATTTAAGGTGTTTTTCGGGATCTTCCGTGAGTCCGCTGAACATTTCCGCATACATATCCGCAACACGGCGCGGTGTTTCTTTTAATCCTGCTCTTTCTGGATTTTCACCGACGGCCTCAAGAATTTCCGTTACGGCTTTCATTATTTTTTCTTTATCCATATTTTTTTCCTTCTGATTTATTTTGAAAAATAACCGAGTATATCGCTTACGGAATCCGATGTGAGATTCTTGCCCTCGTAAATCACGGGAACGCTGTAAATATTAACGCCTGTTGTGCTGCTGGAGAGCACCAGCAGATTATTTTGCTTCTGCGTGAAATCACGAACCGTAAAATCCGTTTTCGAATACTCTATAAACCGGCTGAAAACGCTTTCCCTGTTTGCATAGTTTCCCTCATTCATATGCTGCGACGCGGCTGAAAGAAGAATATCGTTTACCGCCGTGTAATTATTTTCCTGAGAAACATAATAGCGCATAAGCTTTACTGCGTTATCCCCGTCAAGCTTCTGATTTCCGGCGCTTATTCTTATATTATAACCATATCTTGAGGTATCTTTATATCTTACATCATTCAAAACGGTATAATTTACGCTTCCGAGATAATCAAACATAGTTGCATAATCGCTGTAATCCATATCAATATAAAAATCTATTTCTATTCCAAATAAGCGTGAAAGACTGTTTGCCACTCCGGCAGCGCCTGAATTTTTATAGATTTGAGAAACGGAATTTTCATCTGCAACCGTCTGCGGAGAAAACGTGCAGGATTTATAAGAAACCGTGTCCATATCCGCCTGAAAAAGCGAACAAAAATACATCTCTTGCGTATTTTTATTGCTCAGAATCAAAAGATAATTTGTTTTGCCCTGAACCTCCGGCAGCTGCTGCACAACTTCTTCCTCCTGCTGCTGAAGATCATCGGGCGTAAAGAAATTTTTTACGGAAAAATCATATTTTATACCGAAAATCAAAAGGAAAACAGCGGTAAAAATCACAACAAAAACAAGAACGATAAGTAAGACTTTTTGTTCTATATCAGCCTTTTCGCGCGTTGAGGGAATATATATATCCCCGCGGTTTTTAAAAAGCCTCATTTTTACCCTCCTCTCCCTTATTTAAAAATATTATACATTAAGCAAATATATAAAACAAGGAAAATATTTTAAAAAAGCCCTGTAAAAATATATGAAAAAACAAGCTCTGCTTTTTTATTAATATTAATTATATCTTTATAGATATTATATTTATTTTAAGTATTGTATATTATTAAAATTAATGATATAATACAATCATATATTTGAGTTTTCAACATTGTTATATAAAAATATTAAAAACTTGAAAAAAGGAGATATTAATGGAAACATATAACGACATATGGCTTGCCGTTTTAGAATTCTGCAGACCGGAAATTTCCAAGACCGGCTATGATATGTGGCTTAAAAATAACGAAAATGATTACATAAAATTAAGCAAATTCGAAAACAACACTGTGTTTTTAAACATCTCCGGCGAAATGAGAATGAATATCGTTAAAGGCCATTACGGCGATCTCATCAAAAGAGCGTTTGAAAGCGTTATGGGATTTCCCGTTGAGGTTGAATACATTCTTGACGAGCCGCTGAAAAAGGAAAACGAGCAAACAGAAAAAAAAGAAGTTATAGAAGAGATAAATACAAATTATCAGTTTACTTTTGACACCTTTATTGAAGGACCGTCAAACAGATTTGCTTACCGCGCGGCGATAGCGGTTGCGGAAGATCCGGGCGGACATATCAAACAAAATCTCTCCTACGGAAATTACAATCCTCTTTTTATTTACGGCAAATCGGGTCTCGGAAAGACGCACATTTTAAACGCGATCTGCTGCGAGATCAAAAAGAAATTCCCGGAGATGAAGATACTGTATGTGCGCGCCGAGGATTTTGCAAATGAATTTATCAAAGCGCTGGGGCAGAAAAATGTTGACGACTTCCGCCTGAAATTCAGAAACATTGACGTTCTTCTGATAGACGATATTCAGTTTATCGGAGGAAAAGACAGAACGGAAGAAGAATTTTTCCACACCTTTAATTCTCTTATTGAAAACGGAAAACAGATTGTTTTAACATCGGACAGACCCCCGAAAGAGATACAGAGCCTGACCGAAAGACTCTGCTCTCGTTTTGAATACGGTCTTCTTGCGGACATTCAGTCGCCCGAATATGAAACACGCTGCGCGATCATTAAAAACAAGGCTCAGCTGCTCGGCTTTGATATCAATAAAGATGTTGTTGAATACATAGCCGAAAAAATCAAAACCAATATACGCCAGCTTGAGGGAACAACGAAAAAGCTTTATGCCATGAGCAACCTGACCGGCCATCCGGCAACGATCGCGCTTGCGCAAAAGGTGATCAAGGATGTTATAGATGACGAGATTCCCCCTGTTCCCGTAACCATTGAAAGGATACTCGAAGAGGTCTCTCGGACGCAGGGCATATCTATAGAGGATATCAGATCTTCCAAACAAAAGGCAAATATATCCCAGGCGAGAAAAATGTGCATGTATATCATCAGGGAAGTGACCAATCTGACATATGAGCAGATAGGAAACGAATTCAACAAAAACTATTCCACGGTGATTTACAGCATCAAAGAAATCTCAAAAAACATAGAAAAAGATTCAAAGCTGGAAAGAAAAATAAACGATATTATCAATAATGTGAAAACAGAACAATAAAAATTTTTTTCAACAAATTCTTATTGTTTGAACATAAAGATTTTAAACACGGCTGTTGAAAATAAAAATCTTTAACAATTACAACAATTTTTTAATAAAAATTGAACAATGAGAAAGGCTCTGAAAATGGCATATTTATAACGGTTTCAGTAATTTTTAACAATTTTAACACTATTTATTACTGCTACTGTAATTATCATCATGATCATAGGAAACGGAGGAAACTTTATGAAATTCACCTGCAATACTAAAAATCTGAATGACGCCTGCAACAATGTTGTAAGAGCGGTAAGCACAAAGGTCACGATCCCTACCATCGAAGGTATCCTTGTGGAGTGCGGCTCCGATACGCTGAGTCTTACGGGATATGATTTTGAATTCGGAATCAATACAATTATGCAGGCAACTGTTTCTGAGCCGGGCGCTATTGTTATAAACGCGAAGGTTCTTTGCGATATTTTAAGAAAAGCGTCATCGGAAAGCATAACCTTTGAAACAAGCGGCACCTCCGTTTCGATAAGCGCGGGAGCGGCGCAGTATAATATTATGGGTATCAGCGCCGACGAGTATCCGGAACTTCCGAGCGTTTCGGGCGGATATCCGCTGTTTATCAATCAGGCAATCCTGCAGCAGATGGTTATGCAGACTCTTTTTGCCGTTGCGGACAATGAAAATTCAAAGCTCGTTCACACAGGACTCAAATTTGAGATGAGTCTCAATCAGCTGCGGCTTGTGGGTGTTGACGGATACAGGCTTGCGATCAGAACGGAAACAATCAAATATGACGGCGAGGACGTAAGCTTTATCGTTCCGAAAAAAACGATCAGAGAACTGATAAAGATAACGGGAACGGATACGGACAAGGATATCCAGATCAGCGTTGGAAAAAGGCATATCATCTTTGAAGTTGATCATTACAGCATAATAAGCCGCCTGCTTGAGGGAGATTTTCTTGATTATGAAGCGGCTTTGCCGAAATCCTCAACAACAACGGTGCTGATTAACACAAATGACGCGATAGATTGCATAGAAAGAACCATACCTGTTATAGAAAACAATGCAAAGAACCCGATCAGATGCCTGTTTGACAATGATGAGATGCGCGTTTCAACCGTTTCCTCTCTCGGAAGAGTGGTAGACTATACGCATGCGAATATAAGCGGAAACAGAGTGGAGATCGGCTTTAATTCAAAATATATCCTTGACGCGCTTTCCGCGGCAGATACGGATCAGGTAAAGATAGAGCTGGGAGGTCCCGTCAGCCCTGTTAAAATACTGCCCGTTAACGACGAGCATTTTCTGTTTTTGGTTCTTCCTATGCGTCTTAAGAGCGCGGAAAATATGTGAAGGGCATAAAGTATGAAAATAAAAGCAAAGATCGCCGAAAGGCAGAAAGAAAAAATAAAAATCAATACTCCGTTTATAAAACTGGACAGCCTTTTGAAATTTGCAGGCGCTGCCGAGAGCGGCGCAATGGCTAAACAGCTTGTGCAGGACGGAAAAGTAAAAGTAAACGGCGAGATATGCACGGCAAGAGGAAAAAAGATAAAAAACGGAGATATTGTTTCTTATTTAAAAACGGACTATGAGATTTTAAATGAAGATAAATAGATTAGAAGCGGAAAATTTCAGAAACTTAAAAAAGACGGCGCTTGATTTTGAAGACGTGAATATCATCTACGGAGAAAATGCGCAGGGAAAAACAAATCTGATAGAAGCGATATATCTTTTTACAGGCTCAAGGTCGTTCAGAGGCGCAAGAGATTCAACACTTATCTGCTTTGATCGGGAAAAAGCAAGGCTCAAGATAGATTTTGAGAACGGCGGAAGAAAACAGTTTGCCGAGCTTACGATTGACGGGAAAAGAAGCGCCAGTTTGAACGGAATCAAGAAAAAATCAGCCGCACTGCTGGGAGAAGAAATCAAAGCCGTTGTGTTTTCACCCTCTCATCTTATGATGATCAAGGGAGGACCGGCCGAAAGAAGAAAATTTGTTGACGACGCGCTGTGCCAGATCAAAACAAATTATTATTCGGTCTTGAAAAGTTACAACAGAGCGCTGCAGCAGAGAAATATCGTTTTAAAGGATATTTCCGTGAGCGCGGATCTGAGAAGCATGCTCTATGTGTGGGACGCCGCCCTTGCAAAAGAGGGAGCAAAAATTATCTATCAGCGGCAGAAATATATTGAAGCTCTTCTGCCTTATGTAAAAGAGATATTCAGCGGACTTTCCGGCGGCAGGGAAAATATAGAAATAAAAATTGCCGGGGAATTTGATTATAAAGATATAAATCAAAAGGAAGCCGAAGAAAAGCTTTTAAAAATATTGAATGAAAATCAAAATTCCGATATCTTGAATCATATCACAAAAGCAGGCCCGCACAGGGATGATATAGAGATCCTGATAAACGGAAAATCAGCAAAGCTATACGGCAGTCAGGGTCAGCAGAGAAGCTGTGTGCTGGCGTTAAAGCTTGCCGAAGCGAGTTTGCTGAGGGATAAAACCGATACCGAGCCGGTGGCGCTGCTTGACGATGTGATGAGCGAGCTGGATGAAAACAGACAGGATTACATATTGAACCATATAAAAGACTGGCAGGTATTTATAACCTGCTGTGACGCGCAAAGCATCCTGCGTCTGAAAAAGGGTAAAACAATCAAAATTGAAAACGGCGCCGCTGTAACGGAGGAATAGCCATGTACCTTAATATCGGAGAAAATTTTGTTCTCAGAACAAGGGATATCATCGCTGTTTTTGATATGGATAAAACCACGGTAAACAAGGCCACAAGGGATTATCTTTCATTGGCACAGAAAGAAAACAGAATTATATATACAAGCTATGATCTGCCGAAAAGCTTCATAGTTACCGAAAAAAATATATATGTAAGTCCGCTTAACACAAGCACGCTGCTTAAGCGGATCAGACGGGAGTAAAAAGTATGAGCGAAGAAAACAAAATTGTGCTTGAAGAAGAGGATATGGACACCTCCGTTACCGAAGAATATTCCGCAAAGGATATTCAGGTTTTGGAGGGACTTGAAGCTGTGCGCAAAAGACCGGGTATGTATATCGGTTCAACAGGACCGCGCGGTCTTCACCATCTTGTTTATGAAATTGTTGACAACTCAATAGACGAGGCGTTAGCGGGAGTCTGCACACATATTGAATGCCAGATTCTGCCGGATAATGTGATTGCCGTGCGTGATAACGGACGAGGCATACCGACGGGAATCAATGATAAAACAGGACTTCCCGCCGTTACGGTCGTACTGACGGTTCTTCACGCCGGCGGTAAGTTCGGCGGCAGCGGATATAAAGTTTCCGGCGGTCTGCACGGCGTAGGCTCATCGGTTGTTAACGCGCTTTCCGAATGGCTTGAGGTAGAGGTAACACAGAACGGTCATATCTATTCGCAGAGATTTGAGAGAGGAAATCCCGTCAACGATCTGCATATCATCGGCAATTCCGACGGGCATGGCACATATATCAAATTCAAGCCGGACGGTGAGATTTTTACGGAAACGCTTGTTTATGATTTTGAAGTGCTTTCAAGAAGACTTCGCGAGCAGGCATTTTTGAATGCGGGGCTTTCTATCACGCTTACGGATCTGAGGGAAAGCGATCCCGAAGAACAGCGCAGTGAGGAATATTGCTATGAGGGCGGCATACGCTCCTTTGTGGAATATATCAATAAAAGCAGAGGACTGAATCCGATTCAGAACGAAGTGATCCATATTTCCACAACAAAGGAAGAAAGAAGCGCGGAAGTTGCCCTTTGTTATACGGATTCATATAACGAAATTTTGCTCTCTTTTGCAAATAATATCAACACCATTGACGGTGGTACGCATGAAACGGGATTCAAAACCGCGCTGACAAGAGTGTTTAATGATTACGGCAAAAAATTTAATATATTGAAAGACAGCGATAAAAAGCTTTCGGGCGATGATGTGCGCGAAGGACTTACCGCAATCGTAAGCGTTAAACTGACAGAGGCGCAGTTCGAAGGGCAAACGAAGGGCAAGCTCGGCAATACGGATATAACAGGGCTTGTTTCTTCCATGGTCTATGAGAAATTGATGACCTATTTTGAGGAAAATCCGCAGACAGCGAAAACGATACTCAACAAAGCGCTTGACGCCTCCCGCGCGCGCGAAGCGGCAAGAAAGGCAAGAGACAGCGCAAGAAATAAATCGGGGCTTGAAAATACCAAGCTTCCCGGCAAGCTTGCAGACTGCTCGTCAAATGAACCGGAGCTTTGTGAAATCTATATTGTAGAGGGAGATTCCGCCGGCGGCTCCGCAAAAGAGGGACGCGACAGAGTGCACCAGGCGATTCTTCCCCTTTGGGGCAAAATGCTGAATGTTGAAAAGGCAAGGCTGGATAAGGTGTACGGAAACGAAAAGCTTATGCCGGTCGTAACAGCGCTCGGAACGGGTATCGGCGATGATTTTGATATCTCAAAGCTGAGATACCACAAAATTGTTATTATGGCGGATGCCGATGTGGACGGCGCGCATATCAGAACGCTGCTTTTGACATTTTTCTTCCGATATATGAAGCCACTGGTTGAGGGCGGATATATCTATCTTGCCCAGCCGCCGCTTTTCAAGGTAACAAAAGGCAAAAAAAATGCCTATGCTTTCAGCGATGAGGAAAGAGACCGAATGATAGAAGAATTCGGCGGACAGTGCGATGTTCAGCGTTACAAAGGTCTTGGTGAGATGGATCCCGAACAGCTTTGGGAAACAACGATGGACCCCGAATTCAGAACCATGCTGCGTGTTACGGTTGAGGACGCGCAGCAGGCGGATGAAACATTCAGTATTCTTATGGGCGACAATGTTGAGCCGAGAAGAGAATTTATTGAGAGAAACGCAAAATATGTTGAAAATCTGGATGTCTGATCAAAACGGATATAACAGGGTCAGACAGGAACAGGAGAGGTATAAATGGCAGACGATATAGTGCGTTATGACAATCAGAAGATCGTTGACGTAGAAATAAACAAAGAAGTGAGAAAAGCGTTTCTTGACTATTCCATGAGCGTTATCGTTCAGCGTGCGCTTCCCGATGTCAGAGACGGCTTAAAGCCCGTACACAGGCGAATTCTTTACACGATGTTTGAAAATAATCTGTATCCCGACAGAGCATACAGAAAATGCGCGGACACCGTCGGCGCCGTGCTGGGACGTTATCATCCCCACGGGGACGCGTCCGTTTATGACGCTATGGTAAGGCTTGCGCAGAGCTTTTCAATGAGATATATGCTCGTTGACGGCCACGGAAATTTCGGTACTGTGGACGGCGACCCCGCCGCGGCATACAGATACACGGAATCACGTATGAGCAAGATCAGCATGAAAATGCTGCAGGATATAGATAAGGACACTGTTGATTTTGCGCCGAACTATGACGATCGTTTAAAAGAGCCTTCCGTATTGCCCACAAGATTTCCGAATCTGCTTGTAAACGGTTCATCGGGTATCGCCGTTGGTATGGCAACGAATATACCGCCCCACAATATGAAAGAAGTTGTGGAAGGCGTTAATTATCTTATCGACCACCCGGACTGTGATTCACTTGATCTGATGCAGTTCATAAAAGGTCCCGATTTTCCGACTGCCGGCATCATTATGGGCACAAAGGGAATAAAAGAAGCTTATGCAACGGGAAGAGGAAAGATATATCTGCGCGCACGCGCGGAGATTGTTGAGGATAAGAACGATCACTATAAGATCATCGTTACCGAGCTTCCGTATCAGGTGCGCAAAGCGGCGCTGATCTCGAGCATTGCGGATCTTGTTAAGGACAAACGCCTGGAAGGTATCTCGGGAATCAAGGATTTCACCAACAGAAAAGGCATGCATGTTGAGATATCGATAAAAAGAGACGCGAACGCGCAGGTCGTTCTCAACAATCTTTATAAAATGACCCAGATGCAGATCACCTTCGGCGTGATCATGCTTGCGCTTGTGGACGGCGTTCCGAAGATCCTTTCACTGAAAGAAATGCTGCAGAACTATATTAAGTTCAGAGAGGATATCATCACAAGGCGCACAAGATACGATCTTGCGAAAGCGCAGGCAAGAGCGCATATTTTGGAGGGTCTTGCGAAAGCAATAGATATCGTGGACGAAATCATTGCCACGATCAGAGCCTGCAAGGGCGGAAAATCGGAGGCAAAGCTTGCCATAATGGAGAAATTCGGCTTTGATGATCCGCAGGCAACGGCAATCGTAAATTTCCAGCTCGGTCAGCTTGCCGGACTTGAAATCGAAAAAATCACGAATGAGTTAAACGAACTCCACGAGAAGATCGCTGATTATAACGATATTCTTGCCCATGAGGAGAGAATATTTGAAATCATCAAAAACGAATCAAAGGAGATCGTTGATAAATTCGGGGACGACAGAAAGACCGAGATCAGCGCGGTAATCGGCTCTGTTGATGATGAGGATCTTATCCCGGTTGAGGAGAGCATACTTACCCTCACCAATATGGGATATATGAAACGTATGACGGTGGATACATACAAGGCGCAGAACAGAGGCGGCAGAGGCATAATGGGAATGAGCCGCCGCGAGGAGGACGTTGCCAAAACGATGTTCACCTGCTCTTCGCATGATGTTATCTTCCTGTTTACCAACACGGGCAAGGTGTTCCGCAAGAAAGCGTATGAGATACCGGCGTCCTCAAGGACGGGCAAGGGTATGAACGTAGTAAACCTGCTGCCGCTTGAAAAGGGAGAAACAGTTTCTGCAATGGTCAAGATCCCGCAGGACGAAAACCGCAGATATTTGTGCATGGTTACAAAAAAAGGTGTCATCAAACGAACCGATATAGATGAATACCGTCATATTCGCCAAAGCGGCATTATTGCAGTTAATCTTGACGAGGGCGATGAGCTTGCGTATGTTGAGATAACGGACGGCGAAAGAAAGCTGGTTGTTGCGACGCACAACGGAATGAGTATCTGCTTTAAGGAATCTGACGCAAGGCTTATTGGCAGAACGGCAAGAGGTGTTCGCGCGATCTCGCTTGAGGAAGACGATTATGTTGTCGGTTTTGCCGCGTCTCTTGACGGATATACGCTGCTTACGGTTTCGGAAACGGGATTCGGACGAAAGAGCTCTTTTGACGATTACCGTGTTCAGTCGCGCGGCGGAAAAGGTCTTATCAATTACCGCACGGCGCTTTACGGCAAGGTTGCCATGATAGCGCCGGTGAAAGAGGACGAGGACGTTATTATGATCACGAGCGACGGTATTGTGATCAGAACCCATGTTGACCAGATATCCACTCTTTTAAGACCCGGAAAAGGCGTTAAAGTAATGAAGGTCAACGAGGGCGAAAAGGTTGCCACCATATCTGTTGTGGACAGATTTGAGGAGGACGAGACCGAGCCCGATGACAACGAGACCTCCGAAAAAGAAACGGAATAAAAGAAATGAAATGCCTGAATTTTTGTTCAGGCATTTTTTAATAATCAATGAGGTGTATTATTTCAATAAACAGCGGAGCTTCGCTGTTTTTATAAAAAACCGTTTAACAGGCAAGAATTTATGAAATAATAGGAACGGCCGGGTATTATTAATTATATGTAAATTAATCGTTTTTTGTTGAAATAAAACGGTAAATGTTATATAATGTTTCCGTGTTATATCAATCGGGGGTGCATAACGGATCGTTTTGCGCCTGAAAGGATGTGAAAGCCGGTGTCAGATTCTTCTTTCGATGTGGATGAGATTCTCAAGGAAGTAAGAAAACGAAGAGAAGAAAACGAGGCGCGTATAAAGGCGTCTGCATCTGCGGAAAAAAGCGGAAATAAAACGGAAATTCAGCCTGAAAAAAAGGCTGAAAAAACCGATAACGATCATATAAAACAAAACGAAGGAACAAAAAACACGCAGGCGCAAAGCAAAGAAAAGGATAAAATAAAAGAAACCCAATCCGTTGTGCCGGAAAATCATTCGCAAAAAAGCGTTTCGGAAAAAGAGAAAAAGGTTTCTCTTTCCGAAAACAATAAAAACAAGGAAAAAGAAGAAAAAAAGATTTCTGTTCCCGCAGAAAAAGCGACAGAGAATGCACAGACAATACATTATGATGTTGATGAAAACGGAAATGTGGATATTCTTCAGTATGCCGCGCCCGTTCAGGAACAGGAAAAACAGAAAAGGAAAAACAAAAAAGAAAAGAAAAAGGCTTCAAAACTCACAAAAATTTTAAGAGCGGTCATCATTCTTCTTGTGATTTTGATTATCGGCGGAGCGGTCGGCATATATTTTTATGTAAACAAAGGACTTGACCAGATGACAAATCCGCCGCAAAAGACCGAAGCTACCGATGAATGGACGGGTATGGATGTTCTGAAAGAGGACTTCAGCCCGATCTATGAGGATGAGGACGTTTATTCGTACCGCGATATGATTAAATCATGGTATTATAACGGCACGCCGGTATCTTCAACGCATGTGCTCAATGTGCTTCTTATCGGCGAAGATACCAGGGGCACGGAGATCACGGACGAGGATACAAGAGCGGACTCGGCGATCATCGTAAGCATAAATGCGGATACGAAAGCGATAACGCTCACTTCAATCCTGCGCGATTCTTATTGCTACTATGAGGTGACTGAGGGAGATGAGGAAAGCGGAAAATACGGCAAGATAAACGAAGCCATGATGTACGGCGGAATAGATTGTTATATCAGGGCCGTTGAAAATAATTTTAAAGTAAATATAGACAACTATGTTATTGTTAATTTTGACAGTTTTGCAAGCATCGTTGACACGCTCGGCGGCATAACCGTTGAAATGACAGAGAAAGAAATAAATGAAATAAACAATCATCCCAGCAGATACGGCGGCGTCAGAATAGACGCGCAGCCCGGTCTTGTTGATCTGAACGGCGAACAGGCGCTTGCGTTCTGCAGAATCAGAAAGATCGATTCGGATAACGAGAGAGCAAACCGCCAGAAAACGGTGCTTCTTCAGATATTTGAAAAAATGTCGGGCGCGTCGACCGTTCGCTCGCTTGAGGTGGCAAACAGCCTTATGCCTTATGTTATGACGGGATTTTCAAAGTCCGAGATTATTGACATAGGCACTTACGCGCTGCGCCATGGCTGGCTGAGCTTCACCACATATACGCAGACCGTGCCTGAAAACACAACAGATGAAAACGGCGCGGTGATCACCACCTGCCGCGGCGGTAATTTTTACGGAACATGGTGCTGGAAAGTGGATTTTCCGCTTACCGCCCAGCTTTTGCAGCAGAGTATTTACAACAAAACAAATATTCAGCTTGCCGAGGACAGACCTAATTTTGACAAACTGCCGCTGCGTTAATTATTTTGTATTATAACAAAGCGTTACGGGAGATACGCTGTGAAAAACGGTTTTGTATGTATCTCTCTTGCTTGATTTAAAGGAGCAGATAAAAATGCCTGCTATCACCACAGCATGGGGATTTGTAATAAGACTTCTTATAGCAGTGGGGCTTGGTATACTTATAGGTGCGGAGCGCCAGCTTACGAAGCACAGAACGGGTATACTGACAAATGTAATCGTATGCGTCGGTTCGTTTGCGTTCACTTCGTTTTCATACCTGTCAGGTGACGGAAATTCTGATGTTACACGTGTTGCGGCGCAGATCGTTTCCGGCATAGGCTTTCTCGGCGCCGGTGTTATCATCAGCGACGGCACGAAAATAAAAGGAATAAACACAGCCGCTTCGATCTGGGCGTCGGCATCCGTGGGAATTCTGTGCTGCCTTGATAAATGGTGGTTTGCGGCGCTTGTTGCCGGCACCATCGTGCTGGCGCATCTGGTGATTCACCCCATCACCGAGTTTATAACCAAAAAACAGGAATATGATAAGGAAAAATCCGATAAAAGGGAGACTTTTTACAGGATTACGATTGTGTGCTCGGAAGAAAATGCGGACGAGATCAAAAAGAACATTATTGAATATTTCCGTGAGATAAACGATGTGCTGCTCAGAAACCTTGAGATGAACGATATTGACGGCGGCAATGTGAAGGTACGGGCTGATATTTCAACAAAAAGAAAGAATAATGAGCTTGTTGAACATATCATAACCCACGTCGGAAAGCACGAAAATATTATTTCCACCGGGTGGAAGCAGATCACGTAACGAAGCAAAAATCAAAGAGGCTGTGCAAACAGCCTCTTTCAGGCTGTCGATAAAGTCGGCTGAACCGCGCGAAAAAATAAATCCGTCTTAT
>OIXR01000197.1_pt1 | contig 62625 bp, 50 predicted proteins | sample 1587831 | NCBI WGS metagenome assembly OIXR01 (sample SAMN03283263) | human gut metagenome | biome: human-associated habitat; material: feces | host: Homo sapiens | place: USA | collected 2013
ATTCCGCCTTGTCTTCTTCGTAAACTGTATTTTCAGCGTATTGCTTTTTATGCTCGCTATCGGGCTCACAGATCAGCCCTGGATAGAATCCTTTATATCCTTTCATTTATGTACCTCCTGAGGTTGATCTTGTCCGCCGCTCTGTACTTCTTGATAAAGTTTATTGTATCTGTCTTCTGCGGTCTTGCAATTGCCCTGCCAAAATTCGATTTCATTTTGCAGGTCGCTTATAATATTGGTATAATATTCAACGGGTGTACCGTCATCACAGCGGCGGCTTGTCCGCTTTCGTTGCTTTTTCTGCTCTTTTAGTGGTAAAACACCAAAGATGAATACTACAAACGCGCCGAGCGCCATACAGACGGCAACTATGCCTGCCACCGTCCAGAACTGCAGTTCAGGGTTTTCGGCTAATTGTTCAAATATGTTCATTGATTTAAAACTCCTTATTTTTTAATTCATTTGCATGATTGGTGTAAAAACGGCTCATCGTGCGGGAGAGTCTTTCGCCTATTGTGGCGGTTTCGTTTTCCGTAAAGCCGGCAAACGGTTCTATTTTTCCCTCCCGCTCAATGAGCAGATTGATCGTAAGCGGTTTATTCATAGCCTTTCACTCCTCTTTAAAGTCTATTTCGGCGTGTGCCTGTCTTATGAAAGAAGAGTGCTTTCACATCACTCCCTTGATTTTTTATTTGATATTTGCTATAATCAAGGTGCTAAGTTGATCTATAGCAAATATCCTTTGCAGTCGCCTGTTCCCGCAGGCGGCTTTTCTTATTCCCTGAACGCGCGCCAGATATCCGGCTTTTCATCCGCAAGCACCCACTTTCTCGGGTCGTCATTCAGACAACAACCCCGGCTTTCGGATGCAAGCGGGCACTCATAGCACGGAATATCCCCTTTGTGCTTTTTGCACTCTGCCCGGATCAGTTTCAGCGCTGATAGCAGTTCCTTCTTTTCCGCAGCATTCATTCCGTTTCACCTCCCCTTAATATAGTTTATTTTGACATTTTTTGTATATTTATGATATAATTAAACAAAAAAAGATTAGGTGGATGTATGATGGATACTTCAACGATAATACCTTTAGTTAGTGTTGTAGCAACTGCATTAATTGGATTTATTTTGTGGTTGGTAAAACGTATAATCAATTCTAAAAGCAAAATGAATATACTAAAAAATCAATTGAATAATTTTTATGCACCTATTTACAACGGCTTAATTACAGGTAACATAAAAAATTATGAAAATCTTTTATCTGTAGTGATAAACATTTCAACGGATTTTCCGAATGACATACCTCAATACTTTTTGGACTTTCAGAAAGACAGCCACTTCGTCCATGACATGGAAACTCCACTTGACGAAGAAGTTAAAAAACATATAATGGTTAATTATAATTGGTTAAGAAAAAAATTCGGATATGACGTATCAGAAAAAATTGACGCTAAAGATTATTGTTATTTAGACTTTTTCAAGAAGAAAAATAATATTTTAGAATTTTTTGACTTTTTTCTTGCTTATTCACCATTAATGTTATTCGTAATTTCTGCCTACTTTTTTGAAAAAAATTCAATAACTATCGGATATGCATTCCTCTTTTCCGCCCTTTCAAGTTTTATTACAAGGCTCTTAACCAACTATTTAAACAAGTGGAAATCTTAACCAACAAAATATAAAATTAAGCCAACAGTTACTGATATAACTAATACTCCTAAAAAATAAGCGACATCATATTTGTTATCCATGTTTTTATCTCCTTTTGTTTACTCCTTATTTTGACATTCACGCTTTCAACTGATATACTTTTTTGTGAAAAGGTAGTTTTAATATGGCATTTTATGAATTTGATGAAGAAAATTATCCGTCTTTATATGATGAAGGCGAAAGTCCATCAGAGCTGTTAGATTCAATTAATCAAAAATCAACAAGCAAGATGATATAATCGCAAATCAAACTAAAATGATAGATCAGTTATCTAAACAAATTGCTTTGGCTGAGCAAAATGCTTTAAGTTCACAAAAAGAATCAAAAAAGGCTTATAGGCAAAGTGTTATTGCAAATGCACTCAGCGCAATTTCTTTAGCAATTGCAATAATCACACTTATAAAATCTTTATAACGATTAATATTAAAGTAATTGCTGTCAATGCCAACGATGCGCTCATAAACGCATTAAATGCCATTTCCAGATTTTCGGAAACTTTTGAAGTTCTTTTCATTTGCTCTTCTTTCTCTTCCTTATTCCGTTGTTCAAGCTCAGATATCATTTTTTCTGTTTAGAAATGATTTCATCATATTCCTTTTCTGTCATAGTTTCTCCTATTTGGCTAGCAGATAATCATATAGCCTCCTTATCTGCCATAGTTGCGCCCTTCATTTGTATGGAAATTTGTAACAAAGATTTTTGAGATAATTTGTTTATTTTGAACAATTAATCTACTTTTGGTAGATTAGTAGGCAAAAAAATATAATCTTTAGGAATACCTGTCACCTTTTCGATCAATCTTAGGTGAGGTAAGTCTGGCAAAGTTTTGCCTTTTTCCCAATTAACAACTGTTGAGCGGTGTACTCCCACTTGTCTTGCTAATTCCTGTTGAGTTAGCCCTGCAGACACCCGTGCTCCAGCTATGGAAATTTTAAATTCAGCGCTCATTGTTTCACCACCTTTCGTAAGTTCATTTACAGTCTACCATAAGTAGATTTCTTTGTCAAGACAAAAAGTAGATAATTTTCAAAATTTTGTTGACATCATTCTACTTTTAGTGTAAGATGCGTTTAGGAGGTGAGAATTATGAGTAATAACGATGCTATTATTTTCTCAAAAAAGCTAAATTATTATATGTACATCAATGGCAAAGATCAAATAGATTTAGTAAAAGATTTAGGGTTTAACAAATCTACGGTTTCTACTTGGTGCAGGGGTGTAAAAGTTCCTAGAATGGGAACTATTCAGATTTTGGCTAATTATTTTAATGTTGATATATCAGATTTGGTTGATGAAAAGGATGAAATATATAACTCTAAATCCGTCAAGATTCCGGTTTTGGGCACCGTAGTTGCCGGAATCCCATTGGAAGCGGTTGAAGACATAATTGATTATGAAGAAATATCTGTGGAAATGGCACGGCAAGGAGAATATTTCGCTCTTCAAGTCAAAGGGGATTCTATGGAGCCAAAAATATCTGCCGGAGACGTAGTTATTGTTCGTAAGCAGGAAGATATCGACAGCGGTGACATCGCTATTGTACTTGTAAATGGTGATGAAGCTACAATAAAAAAGGTTACAAAATTTAAAGGTGGAATCAATTTGGTTCCTAATAATCCTGCTTATGAAGTAATGACATATACAAATGAGCAAATTGAATCATTGCCTGTAAATGTTATAGGTAAAGTAGTTGAACTAAGAGCGAAGTTTTGATTAAAAGGAGAGAAACTAAGATACTATGGGATTTTTTGACATTTTTAAGGCAGGCAAGATAAAACGAGAAAATGAGCAATTAAACATTCAACTTCAGCAATTACAGACTCAATTAAATGAACTTGGAGGTATGGACTATTTCCAAGTTAAAGAAACCATTGCAAAAATGGAGCAAGCTTCTAAAGCAAAGATTGAGCAACAAACGTCCGACGCTCGGAATCGCATTGTTTCCGCAAATAATAAAATAGCTGAATGCAATAGAATTATTGCTGAACTAAATCAGAAGATATCGGAATTAACAAGCAATGAAGAAAAATTAAATAAAAAACTTAAAACGGCTACAAATAAGCTTGCGCGGTCAAAAGAGCTTTATGAAAGTATAAATTATGCTATAAACAATTATTTTGACTTTACGCCCGATTTGCAGCATTGCAAAATTCCATATGCAGCTGCCGAAGCTTATCAAGAACTATGCCCCTCAGTTATTTTAAAGCTACATCATATGGATGTAAAAGCCCTTCGTAAAGCTTATCGCGATAATGAAAAGCAAATACAAAAGGTTCTTGAACAGTATGAAGGCCGGTATACAACCAAGGCAAACCAAACCATTTACTCTTTAATGGTTATCGCACTTAGAGCAGAATTACAGAATATTCTTTACAATTTGAAGTATGAAAAACTTGATGAAGCCATTGAACATGTAAAAGACGTTACTTCAAAGTATTTAGCTATTGCCTCTACTGGTAATCAAAATATCGCCGGGACTTTAACCAAATTTATTGGAGAAATAGAGTATCTATTTATCAACGCAGTTAAAATTGAATACAATTACTATGTAAAAAAAGAGCAAGCACGCCAAGAACAACTTGCAATTAGGGAAAAGATGCGTCAAGAAGCCGAGGAGCGGAAGGCTTTAGAGGCGGAGAGAAAAAAAGTAGAAAACGAAGAAACAAAATATAATACTGAAATTGAAAAACTTAAAGAACAGCTTTCAACTGCGCAGGAAGAGGAGATACAAAAACTTAACGAAAGAATTCTCAAACTACAATCACAACTCGCAGAAGTGGTTATAAAAAAAGAAGAAATCGCCAATCTTGCAAACGGAAAAGCGGGAAATGTATACATTATAAGCAATTTGGGCTCATTTGGAGATAAGGTATTCAAAATAGGTATGACTCGTAGGTTAAACCCTCAAGAACGAGTTAACGAGCTCGGAGACGCCAGCGTTCCATTTAAATATGACGTACACAGTTTCATTTTTTCTGAGGATGCTGTAGGTCTTGAAAGTGAATTACATAATAGACTCAATGAAAAGCGAGTGAATAAAGTCAACCTAAGAAAAGAATTCTTTTATTCTACAGTTGATGAATTGGAAGCTTTAGTAAATGAAATTGATCCAACAGCAGAATTCAACAAGACAATGCTGGCAGAAGATTTTAGACAATCATTATCTTCTGATGAATTATATACTACAGAACTTGAAGATATATCAGAATTAGAAGACCAAAGCGAAGATATTTTAAATTAAAAAAAGCGGCCTTTCGGCCGCCCGGCAAGTCTGATGGTTATGCAAAAAAAGTAAAAAAGAGAAAGGAGACAGACTTGCATTTTGTGATAATATATCACATTATTTTTTTGTCAACAATTATTCACAAAAAAATAAACCCCTATCCTGCGCCAACAGAATAGAGGTTTAAATAAGCAGAGTGCAGTACACCCTACCTGAACAATAGAATTGTATCACACTCTGCTTAAAATTGCAAGCAGGGTATTTTTATGCCCTTTTTTAAGTAAAAATAAAAGGGAGTGATACTATGGGTCTGAAGATAGGCGCCGCCTACATCAGGGTATCTGATGAGCGCCAGGACGAATATTCTCCGGACAGCCAACTTAAATTGATACGCAAGTATGCCAAAAATAACGATTACATCATCCCTGACGAATACATATTCTATGATGACGGTATAAGCGCAAAAAGCACGAAAAAGCGAGTAGAGTTCAATCGGATGATTTCTCTTGCCAAATCCGATGACAAACCTTTTGAGACCATATTTGTATGGAAGTTTAGCAGATTTGCCCGTAACCAGGAAGAGAGCATAGTTTATAAGTCACTGCTTAAGAAAAAAGGCGTAAGCGTGATCAGTATATCCGAACCGATCATCGATGATGTTTTCGGCAGTCTGATCGAACGCATCATTGAATGGATGGACGAATACTACCTGATTCGGTTAAGCGGCGAAGTTAAACGCGGTATGACCGAAAAAGCGTCAAGGGGCGAACCAATGTGCCACCCTGCTCTCGGATATGATCTGATTAACAAACAATATGTGCCTAACGCTGAGAGTGTTTATATAAGGCGGATTTTTGAAAGTTACTTAAACGGTATGGGCGAAAGAGAGATCGCCAGAAATTTAGCCCTACAGGGCGTGAGAACACACAGGGGAAATCCACCCGACAACCGTTTGATTGATTATATACTTCACAATCCCGTTTATATCGGGAAGATCCGTTGGTCTACGAACGGTAGGGCGGCATCAACACGGGATTACGATAATGAAAATATAATGATTGTTGACGGTACTCATAAACCGCTTATAGATCTGGACACATGGAATAAAGTACAGGAGTTACTAATGGAAAACAAGCACAAATACAAGCGCTATCAGCGCCGGGAACAGCCGGTTCAATTTATGCTGAAAGGTCTTGTGCGCTGCGATCACTGCGGCGCAACTCTGGTTATGCAATCTACGAAATGCCCATCTATGCAGTGCCATAATTACGCACGCGGCTCCTGCGACGTTTCTCACAGTCTTTCTATAGCCAAAGCGAACAAAGCGGTAATCGAAGCACTGGAAACAGCTGTAAACACTTTGCAGTTTACGATTGAGCCTGCTGCTGCAGAATCAGAGCCACAGCGGCTCAATTTTGATAAATTGATCAGTTCCGAAAAGAATAAACTTAAGAAGATCAAAGAGGCGTATTTGAGCGGCGTAGACACGCTGGAGGAGTACCAGCAGAGCAAGGCAGAAATACAAGAAACCATTAACCGCCTTGAAAAGGAACAAAAAGCCAACCAAGCAAAAGCGGACAGCAGCAAAGTCAACAAAAAGGAATTTTCAAAACGCGTGATAAATGTGCTTGATTTTATCAAATCGCCCGATGTTTCAGAGCAAGCCAAAAACGAAGCCCTGCGGACGATCATCAGCAAAATCATATATGTTAAGCTGGAAAACCGGCTTGATATTATTTTTTATACTTAAATCATCTCTTTTTACCGTCAAGAGGCCCCGATGGCGAGCTCGGAGCGTCCCTGCGCTATCTATCGCAGCGTTTTTCCATGCCCCTGCCGGAATTAAAAGGCTTACTCACCGATATAGGCACGGAGGAGCTTGGACATCTTGAGATGATCGGCACGATCGTTCATCAGCTTACGAAAAATCTGACTGAAAAAGAGATTGAGGAAAATCCCGGATTCGCTTCATACTTTGTTGATCACACAACAGGCGTTTATCCCACCGCCGCAAGCGGCTTTCCGTGGAGCGCGGCTTCTATGCAGTCCACCGGCGACCCTATTGCGGACTTAAACGAAAACCTTGCTGCAGAGCAGAAAGCAAGGAAAACTTATGACAACATTCTGCGCCTGGTTGACGATCCCGATGTAATTGAGCCCATCAAATTCCTGCGTGAGCGCGAGATCGTTCACTACCAGCGTTTCGGTGATACCCTACCGCAATCTTGTAAACTTTTCCCTAAATTTTCGGTGCAAGGTGTACCCCTGCACCGATTTTTGTTTATATGTTCCAAATGATATCGATCTTATCACTTGTTGCGTAGATCTTTTTAATTACTGCATTTGCAAGTTCCCGTTTTCTTTCAAACGGCAGTGCATCAAATTTATCAAAATCACAGATTATCTTTTCATTTGCCGAGTATCCGTTTTCGCTTAGGTGCTGGATTTCCGCCCGGATTTGCAATTTTTCGCTGTGCAGGCGTTCCACGCTTTCGTTTATGTAAGCCATAACCGTTTCGCTTGCGCCTGCAACATTTTTAACCGTTTCATCTATCTCGTTTTCTATCGCGGCAAGCCTTGCCTTCAGTCTTTCGATTTTAGAGCCGTTGGAATTGGTGCCTTTGATTTCAAATTCCCTGTAATCGGTAAGTTTTTCTTTTATCTTTCGGAGTATAAAAGCTTCAAATTCATCGGCGTGTATAGTACCGCACCCACAGCACAGATTATCATTCATCTTGTGAGAACAGAGAAAATAACTGCAATCTTTCTTGACATAATTTTTTCTCACAAGGGCATAGCCGCAGTTTCCGCATTTGATAAGCCCTGCGAGCCATGTGTTTTTCGCTTTCGGGTTACGCTTGATCTGCTGCTGGTCAAGGGCTCTTTCCCTGCATCGCATCCACAGATCGGAATCAATAAATCCCTCGTGCGGAGCGATAACCAGCACCGCGTTTGAAAGGTCCGTCTGCTTTCTCGTTTTCTTTTCGCCTGTATAGAGATAGCAGCCGTTGGTGCCGATAAATTCCTCAGGAGGATTGATGATCTTTACGCCTTTTGATTTCATAAAGTTGTAAAAATCCAAGTCCGCTTTTACATAAACGGGATTTTTGATAAAGTCCTGCACCCTTGCTCTTGTCACCGTTCGGTTGCGTCTGCATTCCGGAGGCATGGCACGCACTGCCTTTGCGATATCTTCGCTGGAATAATTCACATCGGCGTACATCTCAAACACTTTTTTGACGAGTTTCACCTCTTCCGGCACCTGCTCATACATAGAAGTTTTTACACCGTCTATATTTAAATCCACTTTTTTAAATCCCACGGGAACGGGTCCGCCCATATAAAATCCTTTCTGACTGCGGGAGATGTAATTGTCTTTTACTCTCTGCTGCGTCGTTTCTCGTTCAAGCTGGGCAAATGTGATGCAGATATTCAGCATTGCTCTGCCCATCGGCGTACTCGTGTCAAACTTTTCCGTTGCCGATGAAAATTCCACACCGAGTTTGCCGAAAATATCCATCATGTTTGAGAAGTCGAGAATGCTTCTGCTAATCCTGTCCAGCTTGTATACGATGACTTTTGTTATTCCTTTTCGCCCTGATTTAATGTCCTGCATCATTCTCTGAAACTCAGGGCGGTTTGTATTTTTTCCGCTGAAGCCTTTATCCTTGTATACTAAAAACGCCTCACCTCTTGCCTCGTAGGTACACATTTCAATCTGCGATTCGATGGAAATGCTGTCCTCTTTTTCTACGGATTGCCGAGCATAAATTGCGATCATAAGAATCTTTCCTTTCCTATGACCGATAACTCAACATCACTATATACGAAGCCTTTTGCGAAGTCCAGACTAATTTTCATTCTTACCAAACGCCTTTGCAAGAATATTTTTTACAGTCATTCGGTTTAACTCCAACTCGTCTTTGGTGAGGCTCGGGGCATATTCGTTCACTGTGGCTTTGCCTTTGCCGAAATTCATCTCGTAACTTCTGATCCGTTTTTCATTTATTACCGGCTTATCCACAGCGCACACTCCCTTCACTCAAATTTATATTGCAAGGACAAGGCGCATTATTCAGCTTTGTAGTTTTGCGTGGCATAATGCCACGGCCTTATGAAATTTCTGTATCACCCCTCTCTTTCAGTCCGCTTTTACAGCAAGGACTATTTTAATTTTGTTTGTATTAAGCATATAATCATCCTTTCCGCTCTGCCGTTATCCGGCAGGGCATTTGTTTATGGTTGTAATTAATCTTCACCGTTCTGGTAACGGATAATGTCTTCAAGGTTGATCCAGCCGTTAAGTTCTTTTACTTCTCTGATTACTCGGTGTTTCATTCGTTGCACTTTTTGATCGTCAAGTTCAAACGCTCCGGCAAGAACATTCATTGTTGCCGCCATCTCAACGGCTAACTTGAAGATAATTCTTGATAATCTGTACTCGCTCAGGTCGATCTTTGCGCCTACTACGGATTCAAAAGCAGGTGTCAGCAGATCTGTGTTGACCTGTTTGTACAGGTAACAGTCGTAAAGTTTTATCGCCTGTATCACGAATTGATTTCTGCTTCTTGCGTCCGCAAGATTCATATCGCCGTCGCAAAGATCGATGATTTCCTGAGGAAGATAAAAAGATACCCTTTTCATTTCATCTTTTTCCGTAACATACCATCTCCTTTATGATGACATAATTTTTGATGTAACATTTGTTTGTTCAAAACCGCATGGTTGTGCAGTTTTTTGATTCGTTGGCATCAAAACGATTGTTCTTTTTCGCTCAAAAACGAGCCCCAAAACTGCCTTTTGATGCCAAACCCGAAACCCCAACGAACGGCGTTGCCGTGCGATGTTTTCGGCTTGGCGAATGAGATTTGACGCCAAGCCTTTATCCTGCTTGTCCATCGACCGCCGCTTTTTACCTGTTTTCGTCTCCTTTTTCTGCCCTGAACTTCGGCTTGTTTTATTGCTTTCGGGTACTTTTTTCCGTATTTTCTTCAACTCTACCAAACAGGGCGGACAGTGCCGCCAGGAACGGCAGGAACACCTTGTTCACACCGCCGTGCTTAAGGCGTCACTGCCGTTACTCGCAAAATTTTAACATTTCAGTTGTTAGCGTCTGAATCTGTTGCCGGCGCCGGTCTGAATTTTGTTCAGCGTATAAATGTTTGATAACTGCTGCTGTTCTTTTGAAAAGTCAAACCGGCTTGTCTTTTCTATCAATCCTTTATCAATCAAACCGTTTAACGCCTTATCTACGGTACTGACGGAAATATTGCATTGCCTTGCAATCGTTCTTCTGCTCGGAAAACATCTGTGGCTTTTGTCCGAGCATTTCACAAGGTAACTGTAGACGACAAATTCACTTGCCGTTAAGCCTTCGTCAAAGATTTGATTCGGCAGAGTAAAATAATTACCGTACATTTTTTGGACCTCCTTTCTTTGCTATTGACACAGAATACCTTTTGTGATATTCTGTAAGTGTAATATGTACTATCGCTATTACTATTACATATTATAGGCGAGTTGAAAACAAAAAACGGTAGTACCGAAACAAAAAATTTTTAGGAGGTAAAAAATACTGCTGATAGACAGAATTGCTGCAAAAGAAGAAACATTCGCGAAGAACGGACAATGGGAAGAACTAATCGCCTACTGGGACGCAAGAGACCGTGAAAGGAACCGGGCATATTATCGACATAAGGATTCCATAGATATCACAGTAATGGACAAGGTATTTCCGGATGACGAGGAACTGTTTGACCTGGAAAAGGTGAATGAACTATGCAAAGATAATCTTTGTGATACAGACAGTCTGGACTTTGACAATATGAACATTCATGAGATCGTAAGCGATTCTAAACTTTCAGTGGCTTTAAGTAAATTAACAGAAAAGCAAAAATTCGTCTTGTATATGTATGGTGTGGAATGGTACAAGACAAGTGAGATCGCAAAGATCATGAACATATCACCGCGGGGTGTGAGAAACCATTTGGAATCTGCCAAGAGGAGCATTATGAAAACGCTTGAGATAGATCAATCCAATGTTACTTAGGAGGGAACTTAAATGAAATATGCGAGATATTCAGAATATGCGATCAAAGAAAACAAGCAAGGAAAAAGAGTCGTTATTCCAACACGAACTGCGCAACTTGAAACCTATGATCCGACAGAAAACGCAGAAGAAATTTTAACCGCCCTGCTGAACACAGGACGGTCAATGAAAGAGACTGCCATAGAAAAGACAGAAGAACTGATATTGGATTTTGTAAACCGATACGGACTTCTCGGAGCAATCACTGAATTACCGCTGAATAAAGATTTCTATAACCACGAATTAGTTTTTATTGATAACAATCTGTTTACGGCAAGCGGAGTAATGGCAACGGAAGATTTTGAAGATCTGTTTTTTGAAAAGAGAAAACCAAAGATCACGAAATCATTCAAACTGGACGATTACATTGCATCAAGAAATTACAGTGAACCAATTACTTGGATCGCAGAGTATATTCATGAACTGTACGAAATCTTGTTGCTTTCGGTAAAATACAAGACGGAGCCAGATGCAGTTTCTTATTTGCTCAATGACAGATTAAAAACAAATATCCGTTACAGATTGACTGTAACGGACAGAATACAAATGCAGTATGAATTTTATTCTCTGATGGGGATTCTGAATTTTACAATGGCGAATTTATTGTCGGCAGAAGGCTCTCCGCTGAAGATATGCAAGCACTGCCAAAAGGCATTTATCTCACAAAACAAACGAGCGGAATTTTGCTCCGAGCGCTGCCGTAACCAATTTAATGTTTATAAATCAAGGGCTAAGGCTAAGACGAACAAATGATTAAATTAGTATTTATTCATTATGGTTATGTATGTTAAAAGGTTTTGAGACTGAAATTAATATCAATAAACGATAAATCAACTGTATTATTATAAGCAAAGCGTTTTGTAACTTCAACTTGATTTGATATACTGTTTATTTTTTCACTTAAAACATCCTCAAAAGCATATAGATAATATGAATGCTCTATTAAGCGAATGAAAAACACATTACTATACTGAGTATCTCCAGCAAACATAAATAACGCTTGATCCCCATATTTAGAACAATAATTCAAAACATAATCGTTAAATTCTTCAAGAAATATTTCACCGTTAGAAAAATCTGTTGACATTAAACCGGATTCGGCTTGTATTGAATAATCAGTCAAAGAATCCGAGTAAGCAAATTTTGAATCAGAAAAATTGCAAATTAAAATATAGGAACTATTATTATCCGTATCATCCATATATAAATCTGAGCATTTCATATATAGATTATATGTATTGTCACCACAGTCCTCTACATAAGTAGCGTTCACATCAGCTGATATAATCCAATTTTTTACATCAACACTTGCTAAATCTCGTATTCTTGTTTTTGAAGGTTCAAACATTTTATACAATTCATCTTCAGAATATTCTTTATAAAATGAAAAGTTATTATCTTTATGATAATTTATTTCAGATTTTATAAAATCTGAAACCGTATTTACATCATTCAAGTATGATAACGCTTCCTCTTGAGAATTGGCAGTGACAGAATAAGACACAACATTAACATTATAATAGTCTTTAGATGATTCTTTACGAGTTGCCATTTCCTGAATTTCACTATCACTTATTTTTTCAATTATTTTTGCATAATAGTTTGCAGCAGAAACATCAATCTCTAACCGTTCCATGCAATCCTCTTTAGTATATGGATATTCGCCTTGATTTGATTTTACATTTTTATTAATATAATCTATTTGTGTTTGGGAAGTTATTGACAAACCCTCTTCAACAAATAAATTCCTTAAAGCAATTACTTCTCTAATATACTCTTCTGTTCTTTCATGTATACTCTCTTCCGTAACATCATCATAAAAGCCGTAATCTTTATACATATTGTACTCATCATAAATCCCCTTGAAATAACAATTATATAGACCCTCTGAAACATCATATCCATCAACCGTCATCACTATATCTTTATATTTATAGTAATATCCTATTCCTCCGGATACAGTTCCCAGAATTATTATAAATATTAAAATGAAAACAAACAAAATCTTTTTGTTTGAAGGCTTTGGATAATTCCATTTCTTAATACCTTGCAATTCCGTACCACATGACGGGCAGAATTTTTGATCATTATTTATTTCGCTTCCGCAATTTTTACAATACATAATTCTATTCCTTTTAGTAAACTACCGTTCTGTTACTTCTTTTAATTTACTTAAATCACTGGCATAAAATTCGTCCAAATATTGATATTGATCGGAAAATGCATCTCTTTCCTCTAAAGACATTCCCTTGTTTTTATAAATAGTCTGTTGACTTAAATGTTCTGAATCAATAGTCAGTTTATAAAGCGAGACATAACATATATCTCCAGGAGGAGGGCAATAATGAAGATAAAGCCCGTCGCTATCATCCGGAATATATAAGCCTGAATGACCTGCATGAGCTTCACCAAGCAAAATCAATCCATCTCTGTATGTGTAAAATTCATAAGTGTAGTCGGCTTCGCAAGTACCTGTTTCCAATATCAATTCTTTTATGCCGTCATTGTTCATATCGTAAACAGTATATGTAGGATCAAACATTGCATTAACCGAATCATAACCTGACTCCTGCTTAACTTTTTCAACTGCCTTTTCTATTTGTTCTAAATAAGCATCGTAGATTGAATTATTTGCTGCAAAATTATTGCTTTCATCCTTATTAATACCTTTTTGCAAGTAAAAAGCATTACCGGCTGGGCCATAAGAAGCCGGCTTAAAATCGACTTCGTAGAAAAAGCATTCATTATTTTGTATTATTTCTTCCAAATGCAAGCCTGTGTCCCAAACTATATCTTCCTTCAAAGAGACATAGTTCAATTCGTGAACATAGGTAGAAGCTGTATAATCAGATTTGAAATACAAAGTTAACTCATTATTCTTCAATTCATATTTAATTGTATCACTTGATAGTATCCAGTTGGATTTCGGTTCATATGGGGAACCCCAATATTCAATAACTGTGTTATCATCTTTAAATTCGTAAACACATGGTGTTTGAATATTATTAAACCAATAATAATTTAAAAGGTCAGCCCGCAAATGATTAGAGGCACTTTCATCATTTTCAGCGTTATCGTTTCTTCTGACGGCCTCTTCAACAGCTAATTTTGCATTCAGCATTCTGTATTTATCTGTTGTAGTGTGTTTGCTGTCAGTGTTGTCATTTACCCAAATATTTTCATCGTAGCTACCACAGACTATATCCTTTATCTCTGCGCCTGTAAAGACGCTGTTTACAGACCATACCATACCGCAGACAGCCGTTACCATAGGAGCGGCCATAGATGTGCCGCTCTTATTTTCATAGCCTCCGTTTATCCACGAACCAAGTCCGTCAAGAATACTTCCGGGAACGGTGCTGTAAATATTTGTACCCGGAGCACAGATATCCACCTGCGATCCTCCGTTTGAAGATACAGCCTGCTGATAAGTTCCGTCGTCAAGTTTTTCCGCATTACCTACAATAATTATCCTGTTAAGGATATCCTCTTTTGTTATCTTGGAGTCCTTGGGAAGCAAAATATTATCCTCTGTTACAGAACAAAATAAGCAGTTATTTTTTGCATCTATAGCTAATACTTGTTTCGGGTCACAGTTTTCATTTTCATTATTCGGGTCATTTTTTCCCGAAGTGCCGTTGCCTGAACTTTGAACAACTACGAAATCATAGTTTTCTTCCAACAGCCTTGCAATAAAATATGATGCAAGCGAACCTTCACGGTCGAGTGCAGTTTGATCAAATTCTGTATATCCATTCGGTAAGCCACCGGATTTTCCCAACGAATAATTAACTGCCTTGCAACCCGACTCCACAGCATATCTTAGGCTGCACAAAACCCTTGCATCTGTATTCCAGCCTAAGCCATTATTTGATTGCTCCTCGGTCGGTTCCCAGTCTATGCAGTAAAGATTACTTTTCCATGACAACCCTGCCATACCTTTTTCATTGTTAGCAACGGCTCCGATAATACCTGCAACATGCGTGCCATGATCATCTTTTTCATTGATGCTTTCCAGCCATTCGGACGGAAAATTTATCTTCTCATCCAAATCTTCATGTCCGGTATCAAATCCCGTATCGCAAATCCCGATATTGATTTCGCTGAATCTATCGTTATAATCCCATGCTCCATAAGCGTCTATCGCTTCCAAATACCAATCTCCGCCGTCAGCATCTTTATAAGGATCATTGATTGAAATATCCGGATAAACATAGCTTACCGTATCGTAAAATGCCTTATCAACCTCAGAATTCTGTTCCAATTCAGCGCAGATAGTCTTTAATGTGCTCAGATCTGTTGACGGGATCTCGACATCTATTTCGTTGATACTGTATGCATTACCAACAATTCTTCCGTTAATAGAATCAACGATTTCGTTTTTTCTTTGTTCTGTAACACCATCTTTTAGAAAAATCATTACGATATTATTTACATATTCCGTACCGGTCTCGGCATCTGTGCTTATTGCATTTACATTTAATTTATATGGTGTACCGCTGTCATAGGTAATCGTTACTTCTTCACTGTATATTTTTTCGTCTTCGGTAATTGCATTTACGGTTACAGTATTTTTGCCCAGCAACAAATGCGTTTTAAAAGAGAAGTTGTTATTTGTAATCTGAGCTTCCCCGCTATCCGCTACATCTGCATCTTTATTATGCCGAACTGAATAGCTGACCGAAACAACATTACTGTTAGGGGAAAAGTTTCCAGTAACAATCTGATCTTTTTCAGTTACCGTTTCACTTTCAATATTTATAGTTAAATCAATGCCGCCGCCATCCGAACACCCTGTAAAACCTGCTGCAATTACTGCAAGGACGACCAATATCGATATCAATCTGTTACAATACTTTTTCATGATTTCCATCCTAATTTGAAAGCTTTTCATAATTTCATTTCTTAATACTTTGCAAATCCGTACAACAAAATGAGCAGAATTTTAGGCCATTATTTATTTCGCTTCCACAATTTTGCAGTATATGTTCATTCCTGGTCTCCATTATGAATAGTGAATTTTTACATTAGCCAAAATTTTATCTGTATCTCCGTAATCATTACATTTTTCTATTTCATCCCACTGGGCTTTTGTTCCGGAATAATATATATCTGTCAATGATTTACAATTATTTAATGCATAAGCTCCTATTGTTTTTACACTTTTAGGTATAGATATACTTTTTAAACTTATACAGCCTTTGAATGCTTGCTCTCCAATAATAACTAAAGTCTTTGGTAAAACAATATTATTTAAACTTGTACAATTTGAAAAACATAAAAGTGATAATTCTACAACATTGTCGCCTAAAGTAATATCCGTTAAACTTGTACAATTTGAGAATGCCCATGCGCCAATCACTGTTACGCCATTACCAATTACAACTTTTTTAAGATTGGTACAGTCTGAAAAAGCATACAATTCAATAGAATTGATATTTTCAGGTATTTCAACTGATTCCAAACTACTATTTCCACTGAAAGCAGAAAACGGCAATGACTTTAGTCCTTTGCCTATAGACAAGGTTCTCAAACTACTACACCCTGAAAAAGCACTTCCGCCTAAAGAAGTAACGCTATTGGGAATATTGACATTCTTCAAGCTTTTACAATTTTTAAATGCTTCCTCTCCGATTTCCACTAAATTATCAAAGAACTCAATTTCTTTTAGATTTGGAACATCATCAAACGCATGATTTCCTATTTTTATCAAGTTTAGTGGCAATTTGACTTCTTCAATGTTGCTATATCCTGCAAAAATCCAAGAATCAATTTCTGTTATATTATCGCTCATAACAATTTTAGTAATTGCGGAACTATACTGACTCCACCCAACATCATTCGAGGATAATTTTCCACCTCCAAAAATTGTAAGAGTACCATTTGTATCGTCAAATGACCAAGTTATTTTCTGATTTTCAATAGAATTGTTGTCATTACTCAAATTGCCAGAATTAGCATTTGTAGTTTCGGATTGACTTGAACTTGTTGTTATATTTGTGGAAACATTTTCACCATTTACAGATTGATTATTTCCGCCTGAAGCATCAAAAATAAAATCAGTAGTTTCTAAGTTCAAAGATGTCTGTAGTTCAACTTCACTATTTTCTCTATAAGTATTCAAGATCCGTACTTTGTAGTTGAATTCTGCTGAAGACGATTTTGTTTTTTTAACTGTAAAATTATATATACCATTTTCGTCAACATCTATAATATACGGATCAGATGTTGTAAACTCGCCATCAACAATGATATTCGAATCCTGATCCGTTACCTTTAAATAATAGTTTGAGAGAGAGTTGCCATTTATATCTATAACATTCACTTTTGCCCCATTTGTACTGCTTTCCGTTAGGCTTAAAAGCATATCCGAGTATATTCCAACGGACTCAAACGCTCTTCTCACGCATGCAACCTGTGCTTGTGTAAGTTCTCCCGAATTTTGCATAGTTTCAGCTGTAAGTATAACGGCGTTAGCACATTGATTAAATGTTGCGTCAGACTGCATAATATATAAAGATCTGTACCAAAGGTGAGCAAGTTTATCAATGTCAATCTTAAATATATCAAGACCGGATTTACCGCCGTTCCACATTAAATACGCTGCATGAGATATTACAGTTGAATATTCATATTCTGAATCAATCTTGCTGTTTTCAGTTATTTTTTCTTTATTTCCGGAATCCTGAGGATCGGAGATATTACGATATAAAGAGGCTGCCGAGTTGTTCAGATACCAATTCGGAATATTTTCGTTTAAAACTTTCCCCTCAATTAATTCGCCGAAAACATCTGATATTCCCTCGCCGATTGCGCCCGTCTCTACGCTTTGTGAACTATTCAAATCAATTATACTGCCTGTAATGGCATGTGTATATTCATGCCCAAGAATGTCCACTTGAGACGCGTCCATATTGCTTCCAACTAAAATAGCAGCCATTCTTTTATCATTTTTAACAATTCCCCCACCACTGGCATTGTTTCCGTTATCATATGAACAATTTATTGCAGCATGAACACTATCAAAACCTTTATCACCAAGTGCATTGTAATATTCATTAAACTTGATCATATTATCGAGTAGTATTATTGCTTGTTCATCAAATTTATTTGTGTCTGCTGAAATCGTGCTTATACCGTACTCGGTAAAATCCTCTTTGATTTCTCCGTTCTTGGCTCTCGTGTTAATATTTGCAACATCAAAAATACTTATATTATATTCTTCGTTATATAAAAGATAACGCCCGTCATCATTTTTCCAACCCATAGTTGCTATACCGCTATCTGATGAATAAACTTTCTTAGATACAGACATTGTCAATTCGCGAACGCATAAGATTTCTGCGTTTTGCAGATCAACAATCATTTCATAAACCACATCATCATATAAAATCTCAAGACGGTAAGCCAAAACAGGCTCGCTATCATCACCAAAGGAATAGATTACAATGTTTTGATTATCTATTTCTGAAATTTTTATATCATTTGTTTCAAAATAATGATGAACAGATTGTTGAATTTGCTGCGCGGTAACATTTACTTCTGTATTTACCGTATCATTTATCTGAATATAATTCGAAGTCAGCAAAGAAGCCTGTCTATCAGCACCTGAAACCACAACAATGTTTCTGCCACAGACTGGGATATCCTTGTAATACTGCTGAAACCTGTAATATGTATAATCCGTTACCGCATCCACGCTGCTTGGCTTCAATTCCTCTTGTGCATTTTCTATGCCGATCATATCCTGAACGCTTGTGATCGCTTCAAGAGCGCTGCTGCTGTCAGTTATCTCAATATCAGAAAAGCCGCCGTCTAAATACACATAATTTTCATCTGATTCGCTTAACTGCGGGCTGTTATGTTTTTTCCACACAACTGTTCCTATTGTTGCGCATATTACTAATGCAATACAGCAAACACAGGCTATCATCGCTTTTAATTTATTAGATTTGGCGTTTTCGTTTTTTTTACTATTTTTTGAATAATCAGTTGATATCTGCGCTCCGCATCTGGGGCAGTATTTCTGGGTTTCATTAATTTCCGTTCCGCAGTTTTTACAAATCATGAAGTTCCTTTCTGCAATTATCCAATAAGCATCAAAATCATTGAATTAAATTAAATATTAAAAAATATGTTATTGATAAACAGTTTCTGTTTTTGACGCAAGAATGCCATCATGATAGTTTTCGATTTTGATACATCTGTCTGACGAACCTTCATAATAATAGTAGGTTTCATAGTTGCCATCATATTGCTTATAAACATTTCTTTCAACTTCGTCTACTGTTACATTGTAAATATCCCGAATATCGCCATCACTATCATATTCCGTTACTTGCCCGGAAAACATGTCACCCCTTAGGATCTGACCTTCTTTTTTATATTCTAAATTGCCGTCAAAATAGTAGCACTCTGTATATTCACCGTCTTTACCGTATTCGTAGGTAAAGTATTCTATCTTTTCACCGTCTTCTTTAAAACCGCGTTCCGTTACGCAGCCCTCTTCGTCATAAAAAGTATATTCTTCAAAGCTATATCCAAATTCGTCGTCATGAATGATTGTTACAGATAAAAGATTGTTTTTTCCGTCATAAACAAACTGAATATCACTTTGCTTTTCTCCGGATTGATCGTAAGATACGCCGGAGCCAAAATACATATCCTCTCCTTCTGTATAGCTTATCAACGCCTCCTCCCGATCGGCATGTGACCCTGATTCCGAATTTAAAAAGGAGAAAGATTCTTCCGTATATTTACAAATACGCCCGTTTTCATATTCGCAATAATAATTGTATGTTGAGGATGTAGCGCCGTACGAATCGTAGTACACCACGCTGCTCTGCACAAGCTGTTTATCACTGCCCGCCACACGCACGGCAACAATTCCGATCACAGTTACAACCGCAATCAACAAAACTGTCCCAACAATACCAATGATGCTTTTCCCAGACAGACGGTTGGCCGCTTTTACCATACCGCTCTGCGACACTGCCTGTTGCTCGGTTGGGCATTGGTGCATGTTCGCATTTATAGCAGTACTTTTTTGGACTGGCGGTTCACTTACCAGGCTCCCGCATTTCGTGCAAAATTGGGTGTTATCTTTAATTTCCGTTCCGCATTTTTTACAATACAATATAAATTCATCTCCCCATGATTACTAATCCTGTTTAAAATCGACTCATAAAGCCAATGCATTTACCAACGATCTTCACCTTCAACGGGATACATCGGTCCAAAGCGATTTACAGGCTGTTCGGTAGTGATTTCCGAAATATCGATTTTGTTATAATATATTGGCATGTCGCTAACATATTTCAGCATCAACTCGTCACTTTTGATCTCAAAACTGTATGTATAACTAAAAAGCCAGTCATCACAATCCAGTGTAATCGTATCACCGTTAATCATGTAATAAAACACACTGTCCATATCTCCGTCTAAATATCCTGTTCCATCACTATTAAAAGTTAAATATTCGTTTTCCGGATAATTATCGAAATCTGCGGTTTCACTGCTTGCAGCACTAATTTGCCACGAGCCTAAGATTTTATGCTCAGGCTTTCCGTTAGAAACTGTAAGTGAAATAACAGAAACGAGTATTAAAAATACAGCAATACCCATACAGATCGGCAACGCCATGCTTTTGGATTTTGCAGTGTAACTCAAAGTATTTTCAAATTCAGAAGCATTGCTGCTTTTGGATAATGCAGAATCGCATTTCGCACCGCATTTCGGACAAAATTTTTGATTTTCGTTTATCTCATTTCCGCAATTTTTGCAATACATAAAAAACTCCACCTTATCTATTTTGATTTAATAAATCTGAATAAGCAATATGTCCTTGACAGCCATTAATATCTACTGAAAACTGACCTATTGGTATTATATCATTATAACTCGTTATATTATCAATATCATCTGTACCTGTTAAAAAGCCCTTAATACCAAGTGATGCAAATAATGTTCTTAAATTTGAAAATTGTGTTAAGGCAAAAGCAGAATCAGTATCTTCGACTGACAAAAACATTTCATCATTATAATGGTCATAGCATTCAATATTCCCGTTAGCATAACTAATATAAGAATAATTTGCGATTGTATTATGGTTTTGGCTAATTACCCCCGCAGCATAATATTGAGATGATTCCAAAGGAGCGTCTTTCTCAACTAATACATAAGTAGATTGATTACTCTTATATAAATAATATTGACCTTCAAATAATGATGAAACATAAAAATTTGCATCTGAAAAATTGTAGGTTTCAGTTATATACTCATCATTGATTATATTGGTTATTTGCAGACTGGGATATATTTGATTATCCGTCTGCTTCTTTACAACTGATACCTGCAATAATTCCTCCTCACCATCTTCATCAATATCGTATTCTTGACTGGAAATTATCTTTGGCGTATCCAAGTCACATGAAAAATCGTATCTTTCATTTTTGCCATCTATATAATATGTAATATTTTGAGCACTTTCATCAACTTGGTGCTTATTTAAATAATCATTCCAAACACTGGTGTTTTCATTGCTTGAAATTATAAGAGTCAATATTACAGCAAAAATTACAAGAAAAACAGATATAGATAAAAATAATCCTGTTTTCTTATTTTTAATTACAACTTTTTGATTTGAATCATACTGAGCGACTTCGTTACAAATAGGAATATCTGTTTTGCTGCCGCACTTGGGACAATAATTCAAATTGCCTTGTATTTCAGTTCCGCAATTTTTGCAATACATGAATAAATTCTCCTCTGAAATTCCTTTTAAACACCGTTACTGTTTATTTCAAAAACGACAAATTACGAATAATAGCCGGCTCTTTTGCCTGACCGTTGCATACTTGAACAAAACAAATAATTTTAATTACTGCAAGCGCTACTGTCATTACCAAATAAGCAACAGGAACAATAACGGTCCAACATAAAAGCACAGTGCAAATTGTCATAAGAATAGAAACAACAAAAAATTTCATAACCTGTTTCAAATGAAATGACACATAAGCTGACTGAGGGGCAGCCAACAGTGCGATAAACACGCCCATTATGCCCATGAGATAAAGCGCCATGGCCATCACTTTATTTTCAGAAATATCTTTTTTGCTGAACTCAAAAGTATGGTCATATGGATCTAAAGAAGTACCCAATGAATATGACATATTTTGTTCTTGATTATCTGCATTCGTATATTCCGTATTTTCATATGTAATCGGTTCACCACAGTTTGGACAGAATTTATCATTGTTTTTAATTTCCTGATTACATTTCGGACAGTTTTTCATAAATGAACTCCTTTAACCTTTAAATCAAAATATTATTAAATTGATTCGCTTCTAATTTTTAGAAAAATCAAATATGCCCTATTGGGGCTTATATTCTTCTTTATTTATCTGTTATTTTTGCACCGAACGGCATTAACATTAATTTAGCAAATTTAAAATACTGCAATCCAAACGGAATTCCTACTATTGTGATACACAATGCAAGACCTGTAACAGCATATGCAATTGCTGACCACAAACCTGTAAGAATAAGCCAAATTATGTTTACAATCACTTTAGCTGTATTGCCACCGTAAACAATATCCTTGCCAAAAGGCGCAAGCGTAAGCTTTGCAAACTTAAAACACTGTTTTCCTATGGGTATCCCGATAATTGTTATACACCAAAGCGCGCCGATCAATAACCATCCGAGCGCATTGATCAACCCACCCAGAATGGCCCAAATAACATTCATAAAAACATTAATCGGCTTATTCTTTTTCATTTCCTGAATTGGCTCATTTACATCTGTCACTGTAACATTGATCTGTTTACCGCATTTAGGACAAAACTTTAAATTGTTTTCAATTTCAGCTCCGCAATTTTTACAATACATAATTTATTCTCCTTTTTTCAAATTAAATTTCCTTAGTTTTACCAGTTTTGGTATTGAAATATTTAAAACTTATTTTATGACTTGCTGTTTCTTCGTCATAATAATCTTCGAATCCCACAAATTCTTCAACATTTTGAGAAATGAGTTGAAATTCACGGTGAGGAAATATGGGCATCCGTAATGAACTTTTCTCCACATTTAGGACAAAACTTTTGATTATCTTTTGTTTCGCTTTTGCATTTTGGGCAATCCATAGAACTTCTCCAACAAAAATCATTCATTATGCAAGCAATATGCCAGCATATCTACATAATATGTATTTTGAAATGTTGTCGCGTTATTTCCTATGTTAGACATATCTGCTATTTCTTCCAAATCATATGTCACATACGATGTATAAGAAGCATCCGGATTCGTTAAATAAAGTTCATCATCCATTTCAAACTCTTTTAAATCCTCATCAATCTGTGCTTGCTCAGATTCTATTTCTGCATTGCAAGACGAAATAAAATCGACCGTTGAATTGTAAAAATACAAAAGTTCATTTGGACAATTGTCGTCACTTAATCCGGTAAATTTATTTTCTGAATTACTGAAATCGCTGATGTCCGCATATAGCCAATTATTTAATAAATCTACACTTGCCTTCGAAACATCAACATTGTACTGCATATTTGTTAATGTAAATGTGTCATCACGATTTCTTGAGGGTCTGTTTAAAAACACGTTTTGAGACTGATAGTATAAATTATAAAGTGTATCTTCAAAATTCTCATCAGAATAGCAAACCAAATCTATTTGCTCACAGAAATTGTTATAATAATCAAATTGCGTTCTTAACTGCTCGGGCATCAAATAAAGATTTTGATTTTGATTAAACTCATATACTGCCGTTTTAAATTGATTGGCTGCCTCAACAACATAATCATAATTGTCATTAACCAACACATTTGAAATTGCATCCGTATCATATGTATCCATGAAGTTATCGCGCGCCTGCAAAACCTTGATATAATTTCGTATCAGTTCTGCCTGCGGATCATATACTTTGGACAATTTATTTACGGCTTCATTATATTCTGCATTGTATACTAATTTCGCAGCTTTGCTAAGCTTATATGAATCAGAATTGAAATGCACGGCAATGCCAATTATAAAAATTCCAATAATTATAGCAACGCATATAAAAGCAATCTTTTTTGTGTTTCTATATTTAAATGGCGGAATCGGCTTATTATTTGAAATGGATCCTGATTCCGTAATCGAATTAGCATTCGGGGCGGGCAAATCTTCCTTCAGAAAATTTTTTGACCAACCGCATTTTGAGCATACATTTTCGTCTTCATTTAATCTGGTTCCACATTTTGGGCAAAACATTTTATTCCTCCACATTACACCGTTGACTTTTCTAAGAAATTATTTAAATCGTTATTTCAAGTTCGTTGCTGTAGTTTATCATTACGCTTATTCAGCGTCAAATTTATGGCCGCATTCGGTGCAAAACAGATTCTCCATTTCCATAATTGCACCGCACTTGGCACATTTTTTCATTTGCTTTTCAGCGGGGGAGTTATTATCTTCTACCTCCTTTGTTACATGATCCGGGTCTGATTGAGAATCATGGTGATCTTTTTTTGATGCATCACCATCAGAAGAAATATTTTCATCATGTGATACACTGTCTGTTTCCCCGCCATTTTCGGCAACCTCAGATATAAGCTCGCCGCAGCTAAGACATCTCTTTATGGTTCGGCTTTGAATATTTCCGCAATTTTGACATTTCCATTCATGATCATCCGGATCCCTTTGCCGTATTGTCTCTTTAAGAATTTCTATTGAATGATCGCTGTTGTCATAACCGGGGTTTTTCGTCGTGTTTTTATCCGACTCAGTGGCATCAACTTTTGCACCGCAGTTTGTACAAAACAGTGCATCGTTCTCAAGCGGTGCACCGCATACTGAGCATTTGGGTCTTTCTGTTTTAACAATCTTGTTTCCGCAATGTGAGCAAAACTGAGAACCGGCAACAATATCTCCGTTGCAATATGGGCATTTTTCCACCCCTTTAAGCGCTTTTATCTGCTCATTGTATACACCGATAGCGGCAATCGTTTCATGTATTTTTTTAAACAGCTCCAGCTGATCCGGGACAGAAATTTCATCAACATTTGCAGAATCATAATATTTCTTTCCCAGATCCATATAATATTGATTTAATACTTTTTGCTGTTCTGAAATCATGGAATTGATTTTCACAATATCCGTTACATCTTTTGTCTTAGCGTAGGCATCAGTACCAACCTGAACAATTTTTCTTCCTATTTCATCAAAAAAAGCCATTTTTACCCTCCTGCGAACAAAATTACAAAAGTCGCCTATTATTAATAACAATAAAATTATTTCATAATTTGTTCACACTTACAAGATGTGACTTGGATTGCTAAAATAATTTTTCATCAGGTAACATCTTACAAAAAGCATTAATTTTATACATGTAAATACGAAATCAAATCGTTCATTGTATTTATCGTTCCAAAAGAGTAGGTATAAGCCAACAAAATTAAAAGAAAAACATCCGAGGTACCTTTCGGTAAACCTCGGATGTTTTAGTTATTAAAGATCCGGAAGCTCTATAGGATCTCTGACATCATCTCCGCCCGTGCTTGTTGTGATAACATCTACGGTTGAAAATGTATCGATCTTTGCATTCGGTTTTGTATAAGACTCTTTCAACTTTATTCTCCTTTCGTAATTATTTATGAGCCATACGCTTCGGCTGATCTGCCGTAGCGTATCATAGCTGTTGTTAAATCATCTAACGCTGTACCCGCATAACTATCGTGCACAAGCTTTGCATAGGATTCAATACTGAAACGCATTGTGTCACTGCACTGGATGCCGTTATCATAAACTGTGAGCAGTATTTCCTTGCTCATCTCATTTGCGAACAATTCATCACAATAGACATAGTAATTGCCGTCTTCCGCTTTTACGAAATCATCTTTAGAATATGTAAATTCGCCGTTGCCGCATGTGATGACAACCGTTTTGTTTTCAATATCATCCGCCGAGAATTTCGCTCTGATCGTTACGGAATTATTCAGGACCAAACCTGAACCCAGCCACTCCGATTCAGGTGAATCGACCGTCATATAGTGATAATCTCTGATATTCTCAAACTCCGGCTCATCATTTGTGCCCCATGACCTTTGCTCCTCCGTCAGATCCGAATTAACAAGCTCATCTGTTTGGTAACCTACATATATTTGCGCTGCAGCGCCGTAATTCAGCAGATCAACAAGCAGCGTTCTGAGTTGTGCATAATCGGCTGAGCTATATCTTTCGAGCAAAGTATACGCGTATTCCCTGACGCTCATGACCTTTGCCGGACTGTTGTAAACTTCGCCGTCATTACTGTATGTGGCATAAAGAACCGCATTCACCTCATCATTCATCAGCTGAGGGGATATGCCCGGATAAGAGAACACATAATATTCACCCTGTTCTTTGTACTCTGTGACAGTCAGTTCATCACCTTCACAGGTGAATACAACATACGGATCTTCAAAATCGGCAAGATCTGTTTTCAACACCTTGAAGTTCATTGTGATACTGCTTTCAAGGGATAATGATACGGTGCTGATTTTCAGCGTATCCGGCGCCTCAATAGGTATGAAATTTATTGAATTGGCTTCTGCATATGCCTGCGCTGTTGAATTTCTGTAACCCTCAATATCCATATTTCCGACTATGGAAGAATCAGAAAATGTGCAATTCGGGTTCAGTACGGTAATTTTCTGCAAATTGTCACATTCAGCAAAAGAACTTACGCCTATTGATTCAACATTTTTACCAAGTTCAATATTTCTGAGCATATCACAGTTATAAAACGCTTCTGAGCTTATGGATATAACGCTTTCTGGAATAGATATTTCCGAAATACCGGCACAATTATAAAATGTTTTTGCACCGATGGAAGTTACACCTTCCGATATAGTTACAACAGCGTTGTCGGCGTATTTCCAAGGACCGAAGTTGCCGGTTGATTTCATCATCCAATCCCATAGCCAACCCTGCTCAGCAGTAACATTTGAATCTGGAATAACGCCGTCTGTACCGGGTGTAATTATGATTTCTTCTACTGCATTCGCGTTATAAAAACCGTATGAACGGTATGTAGCGGATGCTGGGACGGAAACTTTTTTCAAGCCTGTCAAATTGCCAAACGCTCCATATCCAATGCTTGTTACGGAATCAGGCACTACCAATTCCTCAACTGATGTGCAATATTCAAATGCCCGCTCATCTAAATTTGTAAGCGTAGACGGCAATGAAATATTTGTAACATTTACCGCATTATAAAAAGCATATCTGCCTATCGATGTTATGCCCTCTCCGATTATAATTGATGTTGTGTAAGGCAATACTTCATACCATGGCATTGTTGCCGAATCATAGCCATCCATTACACCTTCTCCGGTCACTGTAAGTACACCGGTCTCTCGACTCCAGGACCAGCTAAGTCCATCTTCAGTTGTGTCGCCGGCAGTATCTCCTAAAACAGTTTCCGAAACAGCCATATTGATTGCTGTATTTATCTCTGTGACCGCGTGATCCACTTCAATCTGAGAGGTGTATGTGTATAATCCGTTTTTATGTTTGTCATAAACCGCTTTTAGGTTTGTATACCCCTCTTCTGAAAAAGTGTTATTATTAAGTTTTTCCTGAGCGTCTTCCAATACTCCCGTCAGGACACTGCCGTCAAGTTTAGCAATCGTTTCTTGACTGATATTTCCGCAGACAGAACAGGTGTATTCATAGTACCCTGCCGTACTGCAAGTTGAAAGTACCGTATCGGTTAAAATATTATTATGGTTTAATGTGTTTACATGATTTCTTTGCTCTGTTGCGCCGCAAACCGAGCAGGTATACAAGTCATAGCCTTGAGCTGCACATGTAGGGTCAACTGTGTATTGATAAATATAATTATGACCTAACGCACTGACATAATTTCTTTTTTCCGTTGCACTGCACCTGCTGCATTTGTATGTATCATAGCCCTGAGCAGTACAGGTCTGTTTTTTTGTGCTATCGTATACATAGTTGTGACCTAATGCTTTTACTTGATTGCGCTGCTCTTCTTTGCCGCAGTTAGAACATTTATATAAATCATAGCCTTGTGCCGTACAGGTTGGAGATATTGTATTATTATAAGTAAAATTATGACCTGTTGCAGGGGTGTTATCAGAGTAATACGAAAGCTCACAATCCGTGCATTGATGTATGGTGTACCCTGCTTCCGTGCAGGTTTCATTTATAACTGTTATTTCATAATTATGCTCATCATTCATTGTTGGATAAGGATCTACATAATAATCCCACTCGCAGATAAAGCCATGATTGTCAAGTGAATGTATACCTTGATCGCCATTCAATTCACCATCATTCCATTTACCGGTACTTGCTATCATTTCGCCCCAGTCTTCAGGTCCAGGTCCACCATTATTAGGTTCGCCCCTATTCCAATTGGTATATTGGTACTTTTCTCCGGTTATCCATTTCCAAACACCTTCTGTTTCAACATCGGTTATGCCTATCCAATATGTTGACTTGTTTCCTAATATGATAAGTTCAAAAATAAATGTTTGTTCTTCCTCATTAGTAATTGTTACAAGATGTCCTCCTAAACTTTCGCAATAATTATTTGCTTCATTCCAGTTCATACTAACATCAAGTACCTGATAAGTATGGCCCGAATAATAACTTTTTTCTCCTATCGGATTTGTTTCTGTCATACTTTTCATACCATCAGCAATCTTCATAAAAGAATATTTGAAATACAGCGCATACAAACCATTTTCTAAATCTTTTTTACCCAAATAATCGGCAAACGCCGGCTTCATCATAGCTTCATCCGGTTTTGGAAGCGGAGATTTAGCATAATACGATATGGCCAATTCAGCCTCATAAAAAGCGAGTGATTCCTGAATCGATGAATTATATAAAAGATTCGCTATTGGAAGCGTTGCACCTACCACTGATAAAACCGAACCGAATGTTCCAAGGCTCCAGCCCAATATATTACATACCGATTGAAATATTCCGATTCCGTGATAGACTTTTTCTATATTATTCACATCAGTTTGCGTTATATAGTAGATATTTTTGAAAATTTCTATAGAACTACTTATATAGGTTAACGAACGATTTCCCAACTTTGCGAACTCGTTCTCAGTAATGGAGTCGGGTAACATCAGGTCGGCAGCGCCCCAAACTTTTTGAATGTTATTACAATAAAATTGCACAACATCCCAATCTGTTTCACTCCATTCCATGTCCGGACTTATATTTTTTATCGTGTCTGTATACAAGGCTTTTTCTGATTCCGTTAGTGTATATGAAAACTTACTGGTTAAAAACTGGATATCCTCTTCCGAAAAATAAGAAGTTCCTTCAGCAGCATACGCCGAAAAATCCAAGCCGCCAACGATACTGACCGTCATTACGATTGAAAGCAAAAAACTAACTGCTTTTTTCATGATTACCTCCGCAAATCAAACATATTATTATAAAAATATACACAAAAAATTATTTCACAGTCTGTTCACATTTACAAGATGTGACTTGGATTGCTGGAATAATTTTTCATCAGGTAACATATTGCAAATAGTGACCGTTTTATGTATAGTATTACTGTTACCCCACCCACCGCAATTTGGTAACAGTAGGAGTGAATATTTATGCAATTCGGGATGTTATTGAAAGAATACATAAAAAAGCAGGGCTTAACCATCTATCAGCTTGCGAAAGAAACAGGCATCGACCGCAGTTTTTTACAGGGCGTTTTAAACGGCAAGCGCAAATTACCCAAAAAGAGATTTTCAGATATTGTAAATTCCAACTATTTTACAGAAAGCCAGATACACGCGCTTTGCCAGGAATATTTTCTTGAGCGTTTCGGCAAAGAAAAAGTAGAACGCTTTGAGTATCTTGAAAAAGGCATAACAGGAAAGATCAAAGAAGAACTTAGTACAGAATATCCGGCTGAGTTTATAGATATCAAAAAAGAAACCTCCTTTTTTTCAGGCAAAAAAGAGGTTTTGAATCTTATTTACACAATATTGAATCGAGACGAAATCCATAGCTTTATTTCCAATTTTGATTTTTCAAATACAGAAATAAACCGAATCGTTTATTATTCCTGCAAGCAAGGCAAGATCAAGGATTTTTTTCACTTTGTTGATATGGATGCGTTCAGCAGCATACACAATATTTGTACTGTATTCAACGCCCTTCACTATGCGGAAGCGGGCTATCTTACATACTCGTGCAAAAAATATTCCGCCGACTCGCTGATGCCGTATTTTATGATTGCCGATCAGTACTTTTTATCGTTTGATGAATCCGCTGAAAACGCGGTATTGCTTAACACGGACCTTATGTCATTATTCTTAAAAAAGAAAATTAACGACATAAAGCGGGAATCTCATCCGCTGATTCTGATAACCGAAAACGCTTTTGAGTATATGAAAACGGTAAGCTCAATAACGGCAAATTCCCTGTCGAGCATCATGGCAGCTTTTGATAATCAAATATGCCCCACCTTTATCACGCCTGAAATCATAGAGCGCATCGCTACGCCGGAAGTGAAAAACATCCCCTCTGTCATACAACAGCTTATATCACACTACAGTCTGATTATCGGAAACAACGGTCAGCAATCTTTGCTGAATTTCCTAATCATTACATATGATGCAATCAAAGATTTTATAGAAAACGGTTATATTGGAGGCTTTCCCAGAACACTTGCGAATCCTGTGCCAAAAGAAATGCGCTCTCATTTTCTTAAAGCCCTTATTGATAAAAACAATTTGGAGAAATTAGTCCTTACAAACCCGCATATATTCAAAACATCTTATGATATAAATTACCAAATCAACAACAATTATCTGGTCATAGCCTCCTGCCGGGGATTGGAAAATCCGGATGATTATAACGGCAGAATTACATACTATACAGACGATGAAGTCATCGCAAATGACTTCAAGGATTATTTGGATTACCTTGCGCTGTCTGAAAAGACCTATTCGCAGGAAATATCAGAAAGCATCATAGAAGCGTTTATCAAACAACTGGATGCGTAATGCATGGCTGTTTTTTCTGTTGCTTCCTATCAGTATTTTAAAATATTTGACACAAAATGATTTAGTTAATAAAAGGGGTCTGCCTCACGCTTATTGGTAAGGCAGACCCCTTTTATTATAATCTTTTCAATGTTAAATCAACATTCAAACGGTTCATTTATTTCAGGCACTATCTATACGAACGAATTACTGCGCTGGGAGGTCAACAAGTATTTTCCAATATCCGTTTCGCCTGCCGTTTACTCTTTCAATCAACCCTTTTTCCTGCATTTCAACGGTCTTTGTTTTTATTGTTCTCTCAGATCTGCCGGTTATTTTCGCCAATGTTTTTTGTGTTACGAAAGGATTTTCTCTAATTTCGTTTAAGATTGAAAGTTCTTCCAAAGTGCAATTATTGCACTTTGAAGCATCCGAATTTGCACTTTGAACTTCACTTTGAAAATCAATATGCAAATACCGATTCTTTAATTTGTTGTGTTTATCAAGTAATAAGTTTTCAAAAAACTGCTCAAGATATTTATAAGTAGCCGTTATACCGATCTTCAAATTATTGTAGTTTGCTCTGACAAGCGCGTTTCTAAAATACCACGAGTTTTCCGAAAACAGATCATTGTTTACATTAAATCCAAATGATTTTAAATACTTAATGATAAAAACCGCTGTTGCCCTTGTATTGCCCTCGCAAAAAGGATGAATCTGCCAGATCCCGGCAGTAAATTTTGCAATGTGCTTTATTGCCTTGGAAGCAGGCAAATCTTTATATGAAAACGCTTTTTCCATGGCAAAATCATAATCAAGCGTATCATTTATACTGTCAAACGAAGCGTATAAAACCGTATCGCCTTTAAGTACCCATTCTTTTTTTGTTATATTATAAGGCCTGATTTCACCGGCATGCTTAAACACATCGGAAAACAGCCTTCTATGAATCGCCTTAAACTCAGCAGGAGAAAACTGAAAAGTATTTTCGCTTAAGATCTCTGCAATTCTCGCAGCAACCTTATCCGCTTCCTCCGAACCTTCTTCTGTGGCTTTTCTTACATTCTGCTGTTCATAGTAACTGTTCAACCGTTTTTGAACAGTCTCTATACTGATTTTCCCCTCAATATGTTCTTTAGCAGTATCCAATAGATATTCGGAAGTTTTAAGCCCATCCACATCCTGGAGACCAATTGCGGCTTTCCAAGACTCGCTGCGCTGCGCTTTATCAGGCTCTCCCTGTTTTATATATTCACTTAATTCAAAATTCCAGTTTCTTGAATTGTCCATATAACCACGCCTTATAATTTCTGCATATATTGTACCACACTTTTACAACAGAGTAAAACATAAATATGCTTAGCCAGTCATCAAATATCATATGACCGTTACAATATACAGAACTCATATTCAGTTCGATTTGGTATGTAATCTATAATTTCTATTTAAAACAATTTATGCTGTATTTTAACGAATTACCTTTAACTATTTTTGCAAACCGGTTTACTTCTGTGAAACACCCTCGTTATTTTTTAGAATATCTAATCATATTCGCACTTCTGTTTCACGACAAATTCAAAAAAATTCAAATTAATAAAATATAAAAAATATAGTTAAAACACTGCATAGGAATCCTCTTTTCCGGCTATAAGTGAAGGGACTTTTTATATGCTCTTTACAAAATTCGGACAGGAGTGATTCAAATTACAAGTTATGAATACAGAAGCGAACCTTTGTTTCTGCGTAATCAGTTTAGCGGTGTTGGAATGTTTTCCATTCCGCTCATCAGGAAACAGGAGGTGCGGCTTGAAGATTTTGCGCTAATCGGTTATGATAAGATTAATCAAAGCAATGAAGCTGGCAAAACGGTACATTTCTTTCTCGATGACTACCGTTTTGAAAGTATCTACAAAAATCCAGATGATAAAATAGAGCGTTTAAAAAAATTCAACGCTGTTTTATCACCGGATTTCAGTATGTATACGGAAATGCCTGTTGCACTTCAACTCTACAACTGTTTTCGGAATCGTTGGGCAGGTGCGTATTTACAACAAAACGGCATAACCGTTATACCGACCGTGCGCTGGGGAAGCCTTGAAAGTTTTAACTTCTGTTTTGACGGCATTGAAAAGGGCTGTGTAGTTGCTGTTTCAACGCTCGGCGTAAAGAATGAAAAATCGCACTTCATGCTCGGCTACAATGAGATGCGGCGGCGCATAAAGCCGGAAAAGATCATCTGCTACGGAAAACCTTTTGACGATATGAAAGGCGATATAATCGAAGTCGATTATGCCGAAACAAACAACCTTGATAAAGGCTTTTACATAAAGAAGTTTTACGGCTATATTATGCCTTTAAATAAAGGCGGAGGTTCGGCATTAGGCTCCTCACCTCCGCATTCCTTACCTATAAAAGGCAAACCTAATTCTAAAAAAGTTCTATATAAAAACGGTAAAAAAGTTCAGGAAAGAGAATATGATGAAAACGGAGACCCTAAAGTAGATACTGATTATACAGACCACGGTAATCCTAAAGAACATCCAAATGTTCCGCATAAGCATATCTGGAGGAACGGAAAGCGAGGAAAAGCAGATGAATAATTTTGAAAAATTTAAAGAATGGATAAACATCGGCAATGAAATTGAATTCACTTACAAAGGTGAAGAATATTCTGTAACCTATTCAGTAAAAGAAAACGGAAAGACTTTAATATCATTTTGCAAATTTTATTGTGATCCCTCTGAATTTACAAGCGCCGAAGATTTTATGAATAACGCTAAGATTGACGAGGAATACTTAAAAGACATTTGGGATAAAGTTGTTGACGTTTATATTTATTGAGTTTTCGGTCATTATTACAAAATTATTGCCCAGGTGAGGCACTTAGGCTTTTGACAGATAAAATGGACGGCAAGAATTTTCACACCTTTAACCCCGGCTTTAACAAAAACGGTACTTAAAAAATAACCGCATGCAAATATTTCATTAGAGGAAGCGATGGGAATACCTACTATTCTAACGATCATTATGAAACATTTTTCAAAATAATATAAAAGGAGATACACATGAACAAATTATACAAGTTGACAAATGAAGAATTTGAAAAAAAGAAGATATTATATAAGTTTCCGGACACAAAATATATTGTTATGGACGGCGCCGGAATAGAAACATATGAGCAGTATTTTGACAGATTGTGGGAAGTTTTCGGATTCAGCGATATACCCGAAGGCTGGAAAAAAGATTTTCACACCGAAGATGATTTCATGACAGAAATGGATGAGTTACCTGAGGACAAATATGTTTTTGTTATTAAAAATTATGATAAATTCATGAAAAATAATAACGAAGAAAAGCATGAAATTGAGGACTATTATGAAAACTATCTGCTCCCATTTTGGGATGAAGAGGTTGAACGGGTAGTTGTTGAGGGCAAACGCAAGGATTTTAATATCTATCTTGTTTCGAACACTTAAGCCGCGTGACTTGATTTTGGTGATTCTGAATTTGAGTTATCGGTCAGTGTTTTTTACAAGATTGCTGATGAGGTGAAGCGCTGAGGCTTCTTACAGACAAGATGGACAGCAAAAACTTTTACGCATTCAACCCGTCTTTCGACAAAAACGGCTCTAAAAAGTAACAAAATCGCTATAGCTGCGTAGAAAGAACCCACAGCCGTAAAAGGGCTGTGGGTTCGCTTTTATCAATTTATCTTTTTATATGCACACAAGATAAAACCAAGAAAACAACAGCAATGATAACATAGTTTGAGAGTAGTACAAATCAGCAAATTATTAACATTTAAGATCATTTCAAAATATACTTTTTAATCATATTATTGGCTTATATTTAAAACTCTTTTATGGATTTTTTCTGCAACTCAATCATTTTTTACAGTACTTGAAAGCGAATTACAAAACAGAGAACTTTTTCGGACTCTTACCAGATAAAAGCGTTTTATTCCGTTTGCAGGTATTCTAAAACTTTACAAAAGCACGGCTGCATAGTAAAATAAATGTGACATTATAAATCGGACTTTAAAGAATAAAAAAGACGTAAAAATCAAAAACTTGACCGGAGTGAAATCTGTGAAAGAGAATAAAAAGGTAACGCCGCAACATATCAAAATACGCGGCGGGCATGTGCACAATTTAAAGAACATCAATGTTGACATACCTCTCAACAAAATAGTAGGGATTGCCGGCGTATCCGGTTCCGGAAAATCATCGCTTGCTCTGGGCATTCTTTATGCCGAAGGCTCAAGGCGGTATCTGGAATCCCTTTCGACCTATACAAGAAGGCGAATGACACAGGCAGAGAAAGCACAGGTTGATGAGGTGCTTTACGTGCCGGCAGCGCTTGCGCTGAGACAAAGGCCGGGTGTTCCGGGAATACGCAGCACTTTCGGCACGGGAACGGAACTGCTGAACAGTCTGCGTCTTATGTTTTCAAGGCTGGCAAGCCACAGGTGCCCAAACGGTCACTATGTGCAGCCGTCGCTCAATGTTGCGGCAGGACTTGAACTTATATGCCCTGTGTGCGGTGAACATTTCTTTGCGCCCGGCGCAGAGGAGCTTGCGTTTAACAGTCAGGGCGCCTGTAAAAAATGCGATGGCACGGGAATCGTGCGAATTATTGATGAATCCACGCTTGTGCCTGATGAAAATTTGACCATAGATGAGGGCGCCGTTGCGCCGTGGCAAACGCTGATGTGGTCGCTGATGAAAGACATTGCGCGTGAGATGGGGGTTCGCACAAACGTGCCCTTTAAAGACCTGACGAAAAAAGAACGTGATATCGTTTTTCACGGACCGGCAGTAAAAAAGCATATCGTTTACCAGAACAAAACAAGCGGGGCGGCGGGAGATATGGATTTTACATACTTCAACGCCACTTACACGGTTGAAAACGCGCTCTCCAAAGTGAAAGACGAAAAGGGAATGAAACGGGTTGAAAAATTTCTGCGCCAAGATATATGCCCTGACTGTGGCGGCACAAGACTTTCCGAGGCTGCCCGCGCGCCGAGGATTCGCAACATCTCCCTTGCGGACGTTTGCAGGATGACGCTTTCGGAACTTTCGGAATGGGTAAAAGGCGTACCTGCCTCCCTGCCGGAAGAGATGCAACCCATGGCGGAAAGCATCTGCGATTCTTTACAAGGAGCGGCGAAACGGCTTACCGATCTGGGGCTTTCCTATCTTACGCTTGACCGTGCGGCGTCTACCCTTTCAACCGGAGAGCGCCAGCGTATGCAGCTTGCGAGAGCCGTGCGCAACCGCACTACGGGCGTTCTCTATGTGCTGGACGAGCCGTCAATAGGATTGCATCCATCTAATATGGAGGGTCTGATCGGCGTTATGAACGATCTGTTATCGGACGGCAACACCGTTATTCTTGTTGACCATGACACAAACATACTCAAAGAGGCAGACTGGCTGATAGAGCTCGGTCCGGGAGCGGGTGCCGACGGCGGAACGATCCTTGCACAAGGCAGCATAGAGGACATAAAAAAAGAACCCGCTTCAAAGATCGCGGGATTTCTGACAGGCGATAAGGTAATCCATATCGGGAATCCTATTGCGGCGAAAGCCATGTTTGATCTCGGCACGATACATCTTTCCACCTCCGCTATCCACACGGTAAAACCTTTGGAAGTGGATATTCCGAAAGGGCGTTTGACTGCGATAACAGGCGTTTCCGGCTCAGGCAAAACGACCATGATTCTTGAAAGCCTGATACCCGCCCTTGACGCTCAGATAAAAGGAACAAAACTGCCTGAGCATGTAAAGCGTATATTGGCGGACGGCATAAGCCAAGTAAAGCTGATAGACGCCACGCCGATAGGCATAAACGTACGATCAACCGTTGCGACTTATGCCGATATACACGATGAACTGCGAAAAATATACGCTAAGACCCCTGACTCCAAATCAAAAGGATATAAAGCGGGTGACTTTTCATACAACACGGGTAAACTGCGCTGCCCCGTTTGCGACGGCACAGGTACGATCAGCCTTGACATACAGTTTTTGCCGGATGTGGATATACCCTGCCCCGAATGCGGCGGCTCAAGATATTCCAAAGACGCATACTTGATACGCAGATACGCCAAAAACAGTCAAAAAGGCTATACCCTGCCCGAGCTTATGGATATGAGCGTTGATGAGGCGCTGGCAGCATGTGATGATCTACCGAAAGTAAAGCGAAAATTGCAGGTGCTGCATGATTTGGGACTCGGTTACCTCACGCTCGGCGAGGAGACACCGAGCCTTTCGGGCGGAGAGGCACAGAGGCTGAAACTCGCAAGTGAAATGGGAAAGGGTCAGTCCGACTCTGTGTTTGTGTTTGATGAACCCACGATAGGACTGCACCCGCTTGACGTGGAAACACTGCTGCAGGTTTTTAAAGACCTGATAGACAGCGGCGCGACCGTTATTGTAATAGAACACGACCTGGATGTAATCCGCAACGCAGATTATGTTATTGATATGGGCCCGGGCGGCGGCATTGAGGGCGGAATGATCGTTGCGCAGGGCACTCCGAAGGAGCTGTGCGAATGCCGAAACAGCAAAACAGGATATTACTTAAAAAAGCTGCACCTTGCGCAGAATTGCGGAAAAATCATTAAGGAATAAAATTCGAGAGATATGAAACAGATAAGAGAATTTAAAGGCAAAAGCCTGCTTGCCTTTCCCAAAGATTACACCGTTATTGATATTGAAACGAGCGGTCTTTCTCCGGCTGAAAGTGAGATAATCGAAATATCCGCAATCCGATACAGGAATCACGAAAAAGCAGACGTGTTTTCAACACTTGTAAAGCCTGCGAAAAGAATAAGCTATTTCATTACTCAGCTGACGGGAATTACCAATGATATGGTAAAGTTTGCGCCCAATATTACATACGCCGTCTCGGCGTTTTATGGTTTTATCGGCAATGATATATTAATGGGCTACAATGTGCATTTTGACATAAATTTTTTGTACGATAATCTGATGCAGCATTGCGGTGTTCCGCTCACCAATGATTTCGTGGACGTTCTCCGTTTCGCCAGACAGGCACTGCCCCGCCTCCGAAACAGAAGCCAGACAACTGTTGCCGAGCATTACGGGATTTCCGCACAAGGCGCGCACCGCGCGCTGCGAGACTGCGAAATATGTAACGCCTGTTATAATGAACTGAAAAAAGAAGAGGTTTTAAAACAAATCATAAAATAGAACCCCATTGAAGAAATAAACAAGCCGGAAGTTAAAGCTTCCGGCTTGTTGGCTTGATAGGATAATCATTTTAAATTGAAAGTGTATGAATATCCGAATCGGATGCGCAGCGAGGTATTTAAAAGCCCGGCTTAAAACGCCCGCACGTCGCGATCTTTTCAATTCGGTTTACTTTTTTTCGTTCTCATCAACCGGCTCAACCTCAAAAGAGAAGTAAAGCGGTCTGAAATAACCGAAACTGATTTGATGCTCTTTAGACGGAATCGGTCCGCAGCTTCCCGAACCTGTACCGCGCACATATCCGTCAACAGCGGTAAAGGTGGTGCACTGATCGGGAATATCCTCTATATGTCCGGCTTTTCTGAGCTGACCGAGAGTAAAGTGGTTCGCGTTGAAATTGATATATTTATCCAGCGCGGTAAATCTGAGTCCAAGCCCGTCTTTGTTTGTGAGGGCACTATAACGGACATCGCCTCTGTTGCCCGAATCCTGCGGCTTGATATACTTATGAGCCATCTCGGAAACAGTGGTTCTGTAAATACCGATGGGAGAATGCTCCTTAAAATCGGAATAGTTTTCAAGAGGACCTCTGCCGTAGTATTCTACGTTTTCAAACTCGTTGCCGAGTTCGGCATGAACACCGAACCGAGGAAGCTGATCGGTGAGCGGGCAAACCTTTTTGAGCGATGCGCTGATCGTCATTTTGCCGCTTTTATCAAAGAAATAATCGACCTGCGCTCTGGCGAGCACGAACAATCCCCTTGTGACAAAATCATAGACCGTGCTTACATATTTTACACCGTCAGTGCGCTTTACATTGCAGGAGATCATTTTAGCGTTAGCACAGTCAAGCCCGATTATCTTCCAGAATATGACCATATACTGGTCATTATCCAGCCTTCCCCTGTATATATGGGGAACGAATCCGCTTGCTCCGTCGATCGGAGCCGTGTTCAGATATTCCAGCCCGTTTTTACGGTAGCTTACAAGGCCTTCGTTTTGATCAAACAGCGCTTCGCCGCCGTCAAAAGCAACGCGGATTATATTGTTATTGACTGCTATTTCAGCCGGATCTGCGCAAATTTCCGCTTTTTTGAGCGCAGCGCTTGAAACGACTACCTGCTCAATAGCGATTTCAGCTCCGCTAACCTTATCCGAGTATCTGAAGTTGACAAAAACATCGTTTTCGCTCTGCTTTAACAGCGAAGAATTGATCCTGAATCTTTTTTTGCTTCCCGGATCAATTACACTGCTTACGACGCCCTTTTCCTTGCTTTCCCCGTTTACGGTGATCTCAAAGCTTACCTTGATATCCGAAGTGTCTTTAAAACTTCTCGTGTTCCAAAGCTCAAAAATATTTTCTTTAATATACTTTGCTCTGACGGGGCGGTAGCATATCTTCATCTCTATCGCGCCGCTTGACGGCTTGCGGTCGGGATAAAACAGACCGTCAACACAGAAATTGCCGTCATGTATCGGCTCATTGTGATCGCCGCCGTATGTCCACTTATACCTTGCGTTTTCATCATATACGCTATGGTCTGCCCATTCCCAGATGCAGCCGCCCATAAACTGATCTGAAGAATAGAACAGCTGCATATATTCCTCAAGTCCGCCGGGGCCGTTACCCATTGCATGCGCGTATTCGCACTGGAAAAACGGCTTGTTTTTGTATTTATTGCCTGCCGTTCCGCTTAATACTCTCCTCATAAGCGAAGGCGTGGCATACATTCTTGAAACAACATCATATGCCCAGCGTTTGCTGCGTATTGCGCCCTCATAGTGGACGGGGATCTCAGGATTCATCTTTTTCAGATAATCATAGCAAACATCCTGACATTTATATCCGCCCGACTCATTTCCGAGACTCCACATAGTTACACACGGATGATTTTTATCCCTGCCGTACATTCTTTTCACTCTGTCAAGATAATGCGAAGCCCATCTTTCATCATTGCTCAATCTGTTTGGATTATATGTGCTGTGAGGAACGGCATAAAATCCATGTGTTTCAATATCGGCTTCATCAACAGCATAAAGGCCGTAAATATCACACATCGTCAGGAACACCGGATCCGGAGGATAATGCGATGTGCGCACTGCGTTACAGTTATACGCCTTCATAAGCTGTATATCTTTTTCCAGATCCTCGAGCGACATTGCATAACCTTTGGTCATATGCGTATCGTGATGATTTACGCCGAGCATTTTGATCGGTTTTTCATTGAACAGAAAAACATTGCCGTCTATCCTGATATTCTTAAAGCCTATATAGGTGCGCACCGCTTCCACAACAGTGCCGTTCTTTTTCAGCAGCAGACGAACCTCATAAACCGCCGGTGTTTCTGCAGTCCACTCATGAACGGAAAGCGAGGTCAGTTCTGTTTTACAATCCTTTTTCAAAACAGTTTCAAAAAGACCTTCGGCAGAAACCGCCACTTCCGCTTCAGACGAGATCTTACCGCTGACGGATATCTTAAGATTATATGTTCCGTCCTCATTCTTAGAGGGTCTGAAAAGGAAATCATTTATATAGTCGTCTTCCTGAGAAATGATGTAAACATCGCGGAAAATGCCGTTTTCACGAAACATATCCTGACACTCAAGATAGGTGCCGTTGCTCCACTTATACACAACAGCAACGATTTCATTTTTTCCGCTGTTTAAAAAAGAGGTTATATCGAATTCAGCAGTGTTATGAGAGCCTTCGCTGTATCCCGCATACTTTCCGTTCACATACACCGCAAGCGCGCCGGCAACGCCGAGGAACGTGAGGATACGGCGTTTCTCCGAATCTTCTATATCAACCGTTTTTCTGTAAATACCCGTTGCGACATCGGCAGGGATATGGGGAGGTCTTTTAGGGAAGGGATATCTGGTGTTTATGTATGCTATCTGGTCATAGCCCGTTCTCTGCCAAGTGCACGGAACATGGATACGGTCAAAAGACGCTTCATCTGTATCAAATGTTTGCGGAACGTCGCTCAGTTTCTTAAAATAGGCAAAATCCCACTCGCCGCTGAGTACGGTCACTCTGTCTGACCCGTACCGTTCGTTTTTATAATCTGTGCTGTCAAGCGCTTCTTCACTTGAAAACGGAATAAAGTAGCTTCTTTCATCAAGCTTGTTCTCTTCATAAACATTAAAATCCGTGTGCAAATTGCGATGAATACTGTATTTCATTGCGAAATCTCCTTTTACAAATTAAGAACACTATAATCGTTATTCAGAAAACTAAGTATTTCAGTTTGCAAGGCTTTCATTCTGCTTTGCCAGTGCATTCAGTTCTTCATTTTCCCGTCTCTGTTTTTCTTCTCTGAACGCTTTCAGCTTGCTTGCCTGCGCCTTTTCATCAAATTTATAAAAGAACATGGGAATCGTCTGAAGAAGAAGCCCTATTGCGCCGAATGCCGTCAGCAGGAAGAAGATGACGTTCAGGAGCATTGTGTAATCCACTCCGCCGGAAACAAACGCCTGTGTGGGGCTTTGGATCAAAGGCTGTGTAAGATTATTGGTAAGGGCGTTCATCTTATCTACATTATAACCGAACACATCCACAACATTCAAGAGCAGAGCGTTAAAAATTGCTACAGAAATCTGGCTGATCAGGCTTTGGAAAGAGAATACAGTACCCTCCAGGCGTTTGCCTGTACGAATCTCCAGATCCTCTACCACATCGGAGAACATCGCAGTGGTAAGTACCGTCATAATACCAACCGGGAAATTTGTAAAGAAACGCAGAATCATATAAACTACCGCGCCGGCAAATGTGTTGTAAGGCACGATCCAAATGCCGACTACAAAGCAAATGATATCCGCAGCGATACCGATGATTGAAGTACCTATCCAGAGCGTTTTTTTATCCATCTTTTTAAGGAAGAGCGGAATCAGCGCCATGGAAAGCATATACGAAGCGCCGCTGCCGATCTGCAGGAGCGGGGTCAAAAGACCTTCGCTTGTAAGCTGAAGCGAGATACCGAACGTATCATAAATCCATGCACATAACTGATCGATCGGCAGCACACCGATACAGTTCCACTTTGCGAAATACGGAAGGAACATGGAACCGATATTGACGATCGACGAGAAGAACATGGCGATCGTTAAAACGATAAACTTTTTATCCTTGAAAACAACTTTAAGACCGTCAACATACTTCTCTTTTTTCGGGGGAATCTTAATCTTTTCCTTGAATCCGAAAGCGGAAAAGAACATCGGAACAGCGCCGAGCGTTGCGAAAATCAGAGCGGAAAAGAAATAGCCCTGTTTCTGCTGCTCACGACCCCAAAGACCGGCGACCGTAAAAAACAGCAGCGACGGCAGAACCGAGCCGAGGGAACCGAGAATATTGCTCCAGGAAAGAGCTTTTACGCGCTGCTTATCCTCCGGGAAAACAAGAGGCGCAAGGCCTTTGTTCGGAATATCGAGCGCTGTATATATGGTATAGTAAAGAATATAGGCGATGATGGCATAAATAAAATTGCCGGTCTGCCCGAAATCAACCGGCGCAAACAGCAGCGCCGTTACAAGGATCATCGGACCCGACATCCAGAACACATACGGACGGCATTTACCCCATTTCGTGTTCGTTTTATCCACGATCATACCCATAAGCGGGTCGTTAACGGCATCCCACACCTTGGTAACGGCAAGCATAATACCCGTCATGGAAAGCGAGAGACCCAACACATCGGTAAAGTACATGTTCAGCGCCGTACCGACGATGCTGTAAATCGTGCTGATACCGAACGGCAGCAGCGAATAGGCAAGGATCTCCCTTGTGGATTTGCTTCTTGATAAATCTTTCATTTTTTTACCCCCGGCTTTTTAAAATAACCGTATTTATTTATCAGCGAAATGAATCCGCCGGTAATACTGCTGAAATAATCATCCGATACCTTGAATTCGGGAACGGCATATGACGGCAGATCTTTTACGGCTGTGTTAAATATTTTCTCGAACTGATTCTGCCTGTGCGATTTATAAAACACAATCAGTTCGGGATTCAGAAAGATAATGATGTTTCTGACTATTTTCGCAGGGAACGATATCCCCGTAATACTTTTTCTGAGATCATCGGTATATCCGACCTCACCGGCAAAGCCCGTGCTTCCCGCAAGCACATTTCCGTTTACCGTTTCACCCACGCCGATTCCGTTATGACCGAACTGCACAGTAGCAATATTTCCCAATGCTTTTCTGCTTTTTGCGCATTCCCCTATGGCAGTGAGCTTCATATCATTTTGAATCACAACATTGAGGTCGTATTTTTCTTGGATCTTGTTTCTTATGTTTAAACCAACGGCTCCCGGATTATAGAACCAGTCCATAATCACTCCGTCATTCAGCACGCAAGGCAATGCAAGGCAGACTGTTCCGATTTCATATTTATCCGTTGCCTTATCTATAATCTGGAAAATATTTTTCAAAAATTCCCCGAATGCAAAGCGGATATTGAATTCATCAACAGCTTGAAACCCGAAATCGCATATCTTGCACACCAAATGATCATTATCAACAATAATAAATAAGAAATGCTGATAGTTCCTGTTGATAAAATAAAGCTTCGCTTTTCGCCCTCCCGTGGAATCGGCTGTATCGCCTTCACAGACCATACCGTATTCCATTGCCTGAAGAACACATTTTTTTACCGTTGTCAGACCTCCGTCCGTCTGGTCGGTCAGCTGCGCAAGGCTGCAGGGACCGTTTCTTCTGAGCGCCTGTAATATATCGGAAAGGTTTTTATTTCTGATATTTCTCAAAGCATCCTGTTCAAGCAATCAGATCACCTCCGAAACTTTTGACACAGGGTGTTAAAAGTTATTATATCTTTTCCGCTTCTTTTTGTCAATCCATATCATGCAAAGCAGATAAAAATTCTGACCGGCTGTCTAAAATCGGATGTGCATCATACGGTTTGCACCGCCTCTGCCGCTTTAGCAAATTTATTAACACAGATTAAAACTCAGCCGTGAAAGGCTTGTTTGAGCCTGTCAAGGAACAACTGTGCCGCCGGCGAGAATACCTGATGCTTTTTCCAGATCACATTCAGTCCTGATTCCAGGCGCGGTTCAAGAGGTCTGAAGCACAATCCGCTGCTTTTTGATGTGTTCGCAAGTCCGGCAAGCGTTACGGCGCATCCAACGCCCTCCTGCGTCAAAATCGATGCATTGTAAACAAGATTGTAGGTTGAAACAATATTCAACTTTTCAAAATCCTCGCCGAACCAGTCTGAAAAACTGTTTGACTGTTTTTCAGAGGATATTACCTGACGCGAACATATAAGAGGCTGATTCATCAGATCACTTTTTCTGATCATTTCTTTACGGGCAAGAGGGCTGTCCCGTCTCATAAGAACGCCCCAAACATCCTTTTCGGGAAGATTTATAAAATCATATTTTGAGATATCCGCCGGTTGTATGAGGATGCCGAAATCGAGCAGACCTTTATCCAGTTTCTCCGTTACATCCTGCGCGTTTCCGCTGTGAAAATGATAATGGATATCGGGATATTCCGCACGCATTTCATGTATGATTACGGCGATACGGCGAATCGCCTGCGTTTCTCCGCCGCCGATATAGATATCCCCGCTGATATAATCCTCCATGGATGAAAACTCCGCCTGCGTCTTATCCACCATTGAAATGATCTCCTCAGCCCGTTTTCTGAAAAGCATGCCCTGCTGCGTAAGCGTTACACGGTGACTGCCGCGGATCAAAAGCTGCTGCCCCAGCTCATCTTCAAGATCATGTATCTGCCGCGACAAAGTCGGCTGCGTTAGGTGCAGATAATTTGCTGCCGCGGTTATGCTGCCTTCCCTTGCAACGGCAAGAAAATATCGAAGTACACGGATTTCCATAATAAACGCCCCTTTACTTTTATAGTATACAGCATTTCAATATGCGTGTAAAGCATATCACGGAATAGAAACAAGGTATTTGCTATTTTCGCCGATACAGGTTAAAATCAAATCAGCAAAAGTATATTGTAATCATACGCTTTTGAATCACCATACTTTATAACCCGGAGGAAACAAAATGAACGAACAGCTTGTTTTAACAGATAACTGGGACAAAACTTTCCCGAAAAGCGAAAAGGTCAATCACAGAAAGGTAACATTTCACAACCGCTATGGTATCACACTGGCGGCAGATCTTTATGAGCCTGCAAATGCCGATGAAAAACTTGGCGCAATAGCGGTATGCGGTCCGTTCGGCGCGGTCAAGGAACAGGCGGCAGGTCTGTATGCGCAGGAAATGGCTGAAAGAGGTTTTCTTGCGATTGCCTTTGACCCGTCCTTTACAGGCGAAAGCGGCGGAGAGCCGAGATACATGGCATCGCCCGATATCAACACGGAGGATTTTCAGGCAGCCGTGGATTTTCTCAGCGTGCAAAGCAATGTTGATCCGAACAAAATAGGGATCATAGGCATATGCGGCTGGGGCGGAATGGCGTTGAACGCCGCGGCAATAGACACCCGCATCAAAGGAACGGTTACCAGTACGATGTATGATATGGCACGCGTAAATGCAAAAGGTTATTTTGACGCTGAGGACAGCGAAGAGGCAAGATATGAAAAACGCAAGGTCTTAAACGCGCAGCGCACCGAGGACTATCGAAACGGCTCATATGCTGCCGGCGGCGGAGTGGTTGATCCCCTGCCGGACGATGCGCCGTTCTTCGTTAAGGATTACTATGATTATTACAAAACCGAGCGCGGCTATCACAAGCGTTCGCTCAACTCAAATAACGGCTGGAACATGACAGGCTGTATGTCATTTATGAATCAGCCGATCCTGCAATACAGCAATGAGATACGCAGTGCTGTTCTGATGATCCATGGGGAAAAGGCACATTCCTGCTATTTCAGCAAGGACGCTTATGAAAATATGATAAAGGATAATCCGTACAGCGGAAACAAAGAACTGATGATCATACCCGACGCCGTTCACACCGATCTCTATGATAAAACAGACATTATTCCGTTTGATAAAATAAAGAAATTTTTCCTTTGCGCAATGGAATAAAATGTTATGAAAAGAACTACAAGTTTTTTTAAAAGAGCAGTCATTTGCCCTGCGCTGCTGATCGCGTTGCTTCTTTCCTCCTGCGGCACTGACAATACAGGAGCAGCCGAAGCAGCAAGCACACAACCTGCTGTGCCGAACACAACAGAAGCAGCCGGAACCGCAACGCAAAATTCGGAGGACGAAAATATAAGCAAGATTGAAATTATAATAGGTGAGAACATTTTTTCCGCAAATTTATACAACAACGCCGCTTCGGCGGATTTTCTTTCATTGCTGCCTATGACCGCTGAAATGAATGAGCTTAACGGCAATGAGAAATACTATTATCTCAATGACACCTTATCCGTTGATGCACAAAAGCCGGATTTTATCCGAACAGGCGATCTGATGCTTTACGGCTACAACTGTCTGGTGCTGTTTTATAAAGATTTCAGAACCTCATACAGTTACACACCTCTCGGCCGTATTGAAAACCCACAAGGGCTTGAAACTGCTCTCGGAAACGGAAACGCAGAAGTTACGTTTCGTTTAGCGGAATCATAAATATTCACAACACAAAAAGGCAGACGCACCATTCAGTAATGCGTCTGCCTTTTATATTGCACAATGTTTGTTCTTTTATGTTTCAAGCGGGGATTTTATCCGTATCCTGAAAATATACTTTCGCTGCATGCTTGCCTATATTTTTCCCTAGCTCAGATGACGTGGTTACAGACCGAGGCTGTCAACCCATTCCTGAACATCGGACTGTGAAACGCCTGAACGGAAACGCTCTCCCTCAAGCCAGTTTCCTGTGCCTGCTGCCTCAGCCAGCAGATCACCGCTTTCGCCGAGTCCCGAAGATGAAGAAGTGCAGAACGGAATAACGGTTTTGCCCGTGAAATCATTCGATTCAACAAAGCCATCCACCGGCCATGCGGCAATTCCCCACCAGATAGGATAACCGATAAACACGGTGTCGTACTCTGCCCAGTTATCCACCGTTGTCTGCGTCAGTTCGACCTCTCTTTGGTCGGGGTTCTCGTGTTCGCGCGTCACGCGGCTGTTACTGTCCGTCCAGTCAAGGTCTTCATCGGTATACGGATTAACGGGAACAAGCTCAAACAGATCTCCGCCTGTTGCCTCTGCAATGTAATTTGCCGCCTCCTCGGTATTGCCCGTTGCGGAAAAGTAAACAACAAGTGTTTTTCCGTTCTTCGCTCCCTCTGTGTCTTCCGCTGAAGCATTCGTAGCGCTCTGAGCAGTTGTGTTGCCGGCATCTGACGGCTGCGTTGTGTCCTGCGTATTACTGCTGCAGGCGGTGAAAGCCATTGCAAGCACGAATACCATAAACAGTGAAACAATTTTTTTCATAGTTTTCTCTCCTTAAAAATTTTATAATAACACGGGCTGACGCCCGAGATTATTCATAACAGGCATTTACGATCTGATTCACAAGCTGCCAGTAAATACTTGTTCTGCCGGTGTAATTACTTGTAAACACAATGACCAGTTCCAGCTGCGGCACCACAAAAATATACTGCCCGGCATGCCCCTGGGCAAAAAACGCCGGATAATCGTTATCTCCGAACGTGCGCACCCACCACTGATAACCGTAATCGGCACAGCCTGTATTTCTGTCATACTGAACGCTTGTGGAATCCGCAACCCATTGCCGGGATAGTATTTGTTCACCCTGCCATGCTCCGTTATTCATAAAAAGCAGTCCGAATCTTGCCATATCATACGGCGTCATATGGATGCCGTTGCCGCCGTCCGAAACGCCTTGCGCGTCCGTATCAATGCGGACGCTGTCCATTCCCACGGGACCGAACAGGTATTGTCTGCCGAATTCATATTCAGACATTCCCGTTGCCTGTTCCAAGATCGCCGCAAGCAGATGCGTGTTGCCTGTTGAATAGCTGAATTCCGCCCCGGGATCTGATATGATGGGGCTGTTTAGGATATATTCAATCCAGTTTTCGGAATTTCTCCATTCCATCCATCCGGCATCATCGGTTGTGTCTATCCCCGAAGTATGGTTCAGCAGATGCCTTATCGTGATCTGAGCCCAGCGAGCATCGCCGTTTTGCAAAACCTGCGGAAAATATTCGGATAGATGAACATCCACACTTTCTATATAGCCTTTATCTATCGCTATGCCGATCAGCGCACTGGTAACGCTTTTTGACGCCGAATTCAGAACGAATACACTTGATTCATCATACCCGTCTTTAAAATACTCATCAATGATATAACCGTTTTTCACTATGACTGAACTGAGCAGATTAAACGAATCAAATGTTGAATGTATATCATCGAGAACGCTGCTGTCAAGCCCCTGATTATCGGGCGCATCTTTCTGCCATTCCCATTCGGGCGCCGCCTGTGTTACGGCAAAGATTTCCGCCGTGGTCTGTTCTGCGGCGGTCGTATTCTGTTCGGTTTCTCTTGCGCACGCCGCAAATGAAACACACATCGCTGCCGCCGTTAATGCCGCAAATATTCTTTTCATAATCCCGCCCCTAAATTGTTCAAACAAAGAAAATACTCTTTACATGAACAGCTTATCATTGAAAGACAGAAATAGCAAATACCTATATTGTATCGGTCAATATAGCTAATATGAATATCTGAAACAAAAAAGATCAACTCCACTCATTTTTATTTTCCCGCAGTCAGTTTCTTCAGCAGCCGACCGTAATTGTGTGAAAGCCATCCGTACTCTGCCCTTTTCATGAAAAAAACCGAGGCTTCAAAAGAAGCCCCGATTTCAGCCTGCCGGCAAAATCGGCTTTGTAAAAACCGCTCTGCCGCGCAGCGCATAAAAATATTTAAAACAAAGAAGTATGCCCTTTATTCCGCTTCCTTTCGAGCAAAACAAACGTAAACCGAAAAATTAAGCATAAAGGGAGCCGTAGTTGCACATTAGGCTAAAAATCTGTTTGACTCAAACGAATGCTACAATAAGATCATTTCTCAAGCATATCGGCGGACTGTTTGAGATATTCCGTGATTTTGAGGTGCTGCGGACACACGCGTTCGCACTGTCTGCACTCTATGCAGTCGGACGCTTTGCCTTTGCCGCTTACCGCCGCTTCATACGCCTCTTTCGCCGCTGTCATCTGCCCGTTTGCAAGTTGCTTATTCGCGGCGGCAAATATCTCGGGAATCGGGATATTTTTGGGACACCCTTCCGTGCAGTAATGGCAGGCGGTGCAGGCGATTGCCGAAGATTTTCCGAGGATCTGCTGCGCCTTCTGAATGATCTTTTGCTCGTCCTCATTCAGCGGCTGAAAATCACGCATATAGGAAAGATTATCCTGCATCTGCTGCGTGTTGGACATGCCGGAAAGCACGGTCAAAACGCCGTCCAGCGAAGCGGCAAATCTGATTCCCCATGACGCACAAGACATATCCGGGGCATATTCTTTGAAAAGCTTCTTGACTTCCTGCGGCGGATCGGCAAGACTTCCCCCCTTAACGGGTTCCATTACAACGATTTGCTTGCCATGCTTTCTTGCGATCTCATAATTGGCGCGCGACTGAACGGACGGATTTTCCCAGTCCGCATAATTGATCTGCAGCTGAACGAAGTCAACCTCGGGATGTTCCGTCAGGAGCTTATCCAGCAGATCGGGTCCGGCGTGAAAAGAAAAGCCTATATTTTTGAGAACGCCTTTGCGCTTTTGCTCCGAAACAAAATCCCAAAGTCCAAACTTATCATACTTACTATAATTATCATTCATGATCGCATGCAGCAAATAATAATCAAAATAACCTGCTCCCGTTCTGGCAAGGCTCGTTTCAAGCTGCTTTTTTGCCGCCTTTTCATTTACGGCAACATTGACGTTCAGCTTGGTGGCAAGAGTATAGGACTCCCGCGCATGCCTGCTGACGAGCGCCTTTTTTGCGGCGCCCTCCGAACCGAGATAAACATACGCCGTATCAAAATAGGTAAAGCCTGCATCCAAAAACGCGTCCACCATATGCTTGACCTGCTCAATATCCGTAAAAGGACCTTTTTTCGGCAGCCGCATAAGACCGAAACCAAGCTTTTTCATAATCATTTCTCCTTTAAACTTTATACCGATACTATTATAGCAGAGCGATAAACATTTTGAAAGAATATTTATGAATTTCTTACATCACTGCCAAAATTGAGCAAATATTCGTCAAGAGCGGCTATATCCCTTGCCATCAGAAATTTTTTCTGCGCAGTGCCGCAGGCAGGGCGTTTTATAAGTTCAACAACGTCATCCAGAGTATACCAGTCTGCCTTTGTGCCGTTTTCGGTTTCAAGCTTTGTGAATGACGGGCTGATCCGTTTACTCGCAGTGGTTACAACAAAATAATATGAGATCTGCGTATAATCACAGTGCGCTCTGTTCTCCCAGATCATTCCCAATTCCTCGATCACATCACAGGAACAGCCTGTCTCCTCTGACACTTCCCTTTTCAGGGCACTGACGATACTCTCGTTTTCTTTTACACCGCCTCCGGGAAAGGAATAAAAATCCAAATCGCCGCTGTAAATAAGAATATAACGGTTTTTAAAATCCTTTAATATCGCCCTTGCCGTGATACGCGGCTTTGCAGCCGACCTGCCGCTTGTTCCGATAACATCCTGATCCGTAATCTCCTTTATAAGCTTCATTCCGCCACCTCACGATCCGATTATACAACGATCCGAAAGATATGGCAACACGCAAACCAGCTGCCGATTTATATATGCATTGCCGTTAAATAGTCCGAAATTGCCGATTTTTATATTGTTAGCATCGACCGCATATGATAAAATGAGGTTGGGATCACACCCTAAAAACGCAAAAGAGAGGTTTGCAATTATGAAAGCAATCAAAAAGCTTGCCGGGGCAATCAACTCGCGCGCAGGATCGTTTATTTTCTTTGCGCTCTCAGCCGCGGCATTCACATTTTTTTCCAGCAGCAACTGGGCTTACGGCTGGATTGCTGAGCTGTACCCGCTCGGCGAGGGCTTTATCACGCTGATGCTGTGCCTTACCGGCGTATGCGCGGGCTTATCGCTCGTTATGCTGCTTATTCATGCTTTCGCCGAAAGCAAGATACACAGCAAAGGCGTTAAAGTATACGGAATCATACATATTATTTCCGCCATACTCGGCATCATCACATTTGTATACACATTTATTCTGCTGTTCGGAATCGATCAGGGCTTTACCGCCGCCGGGTTTGCTAAGGGCTTCAACAGCCTTCTCCCGAATATAGGTTATCTCGGAGCCGCGCTCGCGGCCGCGCTTGTATTTACGGTTGTGCAGACACCTAAAAAAGCGGCAAAGGCAGTTGTAGCCTGTGTTGTTATAGCGGCTCTCATGATCAGCCCCACGGCACTTTCCGGCATAGGAAGCAAAACTTCAGGCGAAGACCTGCCACAGATCACACTTCAATCGGAGGATCTTATGGACGGCGCAAAAATTGTTTATGAAAGCCTTAAAAAAGGTGAAAAAGCAGACGCGAAAAACCTGCTTGCCGACAACAATGCATGCTGGACCGCACAATACCCGGACCGCACGCCGGCAGACGCCCAGTCCGATATAAACAACAGCTATGTGGAGATCGAGCTTGCAGGCGAACAAACCTTCAATACGGCAATCATCGAGGAGGTAGGAAATCAGGCTCAGTATTTCCGTCTTCAGGCGCTTGTTGACGATGAGTGGCAAATCATTTATCAGAGCGAAAAGATCCAGTCTCAGCGCATATGCAGCTTTGACGCTGTCACTACCGACCGCATCCGCCTTTCCATAGACAAATTCAGAAGCAATGACACCCCTGTTAAGATCAAATCCATCAAGCTTTATAATGAGCCGAAACGCGACGCGGAGAATTTTGAGGTCACGGCATATCAGCGCCTTGACGGCGATGTACCGACAGAAATTCTTGCACGCGGTGATGAATACGTTGCAAATTACGCCCGTTATTACGACGTTTACAGCACTGTCATCGTGTTCGGCGCCGTTCACTGGGATGAGAACGGAAACATGGGCTTCGGCGAAGGCGGCGAAGAGCAGTTCGCGCGTGAGATAGAAGCGCTCAAGGAAATCATTTCACGCCGCTCGAACCCCGAGCATGAGGTTAAACTTGTTATAACCGCGCTTGCCGACGGCACATGGGGCGACGGTCACAACGGCGTAAACGCATATATGGCGGATTACTGGGAATCCATCGCCGACAAGATCGCGGCCTTTGCGGCGAAATATGAATTTGACGGTGTTGATATTGACTGGGAATATCCCCAAACTGCAGCCGACTGGGAATGCTACGATCATTTCATTGCCAGACTGGATGATGAATTGCAGCAGGCAAATCCAGACGCTATTCTTACGGCAGCGCTCTCGGCTTGGAGTCTCGGTATGAGCGAGGAAACACTTGACAGGCTTGACCAGATCCAGTTTATGGCATATGACGGCAGCGACGAGGACGGATACCAGAGCTCGCTTCAGCAGGCTCAGGAGGGCATTCAGGCGTTTATTGACAACGGCGCTGACATAAGCAAGATAAACATCGGCATCGCAGCATACGGCAGACCGATTAACGGCACGCCTTACTGGGCGACCTGGCGCGACCTTGACGAGGCAAATTACTGGGATAACAAATATTATAATGTTCATGACGCGGATCAGGTCTACGAAGGCACATTCTGCTCCCCCGCGCTTGCAGGCGATAAAACGGCTTACGCGCTGTTCTCCGGCTGCGGCGGTGTTATGGTCTTCAGAGTGGCTTGTGATAAAACCATGGATGACCCCAACAGCGTAGCCTGCGGTGTTGAGAACGCGCTGCACAGATATTTTAACGAGTGGTAATCAACAGCACTGCACATTTATTGAAAATAATATAACTTATTTGTTAGCCTTAGCAACAGCAAAGAAACACCCGGACTTAAGTCCGGGTGTTTTTCATGGAACTGCTTATATTTATTGCGATGTGATCTTGTTTTTCTTTTTGTTTTTAACCTTTTTAACAACGAAAACAACTGCCGCGGCAATGCCTGCGCCGACGATCGGCGCTGCAACACAAGCCGTGACTTTAAGAGCGGTATTTCTTAAAATAACAGGGTATTCGGACGAGATATACTCCTCCATTGTAACACCCACTTCGTGCGGCTGCTCTATATCGTGCGTGCGCATCAGCGCGGTAAACTCTGAAAAAGCGTCTTTCTTTCTGTTATAAAGCAGATTATCCTCGTTCATTACGGCATACAGAATATTGATCTTAATTTCTTCAAGATAGCCTGTGATTCTTTCATTGCCTTCGACCGCTTTCAGCGCCGCATTTATCAATTCTAAATATTTGTCATTATTCTTTTTGGAAAGATAATCGCCGCTGTGGAACGCAACGCTGTCGTACAGATCCAGATCTTTCGCTTTATTTTTAAGTTCGCCGTTCATGATATCCATATACTCGGCTATATACGGCGCCGCAGCGCCGTATGTTACTTTAAGATACTTGGCGATCAGCGCACTTACGTCAATGCTGTTGTCCCAAAGCTGTTTAGAAAGCACATAGGAGCGCAGACGCGCCATTTCATCGTTTTTTTCTCTGCTGCCCTGATGGAACACGGCCTTGACATTGTTGTCAATATAGAATGCATGATTGTCCTTTTGCACATCAAAATTCGGATAAGGCATCAGAAGATTCTGAAAATCCACCACATAGTCCCATATCATAAGGCTGCTGCAGACAGCGCTCCAGCTTTCCACAAGGTTTTTGGTTTTCAGCGCCTTTTCCGTTGCGCCGTATTGATAACTGTAAAGCTGACCAGTATTGATGGGACACAGCACGATATTTACGTTTTTCTCGCACACCATGCCTTTCGGAACGGTCTCATTATAAAAATACGCAAGAGTCGATATGATCTTATCCGGGAATCTCTGCGCAAGGGAATTGATGATCGGCAACATCGTTCCCATCATAGAGCCTGTTTTTTCAAGCACTGCGGTGCAGTTTTCACAGGTGCAGTAATAATAATTGTCGTTCAGGCTGAAATCCCAGTATTTCTTATCCGGCTCGGAAGCTATCAGCTCCGCCATTTTTCCCTCTATGATCGGATAGATCTCCGGGTTAGTCAGGCACAGCTGCTGAGGCTCGCCCGCCTCATTATATGTAAAATATTCGGGATGTGTTTCCTGATATTCCTCCGGGCTTACAAATGTGAAGCTGGAATGGCACCAAGTGCCCCAGCCTTCATTTTGCTCTATATTATCCGCAACGGCGCCGTTATTTTTCAGTTTCCTGTACCACCCGTTTTGAGCGACTTCATACTGAAACACCTTTCGCCACGCAAAATCAGGATTACTTACGGTTACTTCCGGCTCAAAATAGATCGTAGGAAATACAGGCACATAGTCATAGTCCTCGCGCACGAACATACACTCAAGCTTATCCTCAAGAAAACCGTAAACGCCGTTGTAAATATTTTCATCGTCAAGCGTCAGAATAAAGATACCTCGATCGGAAATCTCTATCATATAGCCGTCGTCTTTGATTTGCGAAGTATCGGCATTTTGTGCAAGCATCGTGTACCCTATGCTTATAAAATGGCCTCCCGAAAAACTGCTTTCATTCACAGTCGGGAATAATCCGTCCGAATCAATGATCCTGTTCAGATAGGTGGAAAGCTCCTCTGCCGCTTCAATCACCGTATCCGAAGCGCCGTCGGGATAAACAACGGCAAAATCACTGGAGCCGTCCTGCGCAAACAGGATCTCCCCCTCGCTCCCTGCTGCGAAGTTTTCGCGCACCTTTGTCTCATTGTAATCGTCAAGGTGCGAAACCACATTAAGCGTTTCGGAGGACATAAGTTCCGTGTTTTCCAAATTCGCGGCTAAAGCCGGAAAAGATGAAAAAACAGTTAAGACGGTTAAAATCACTGCTAAAAAATATCTCATAATTCCCTCTCTATTCTGCGTTTAGCTATTAAACGCCGACTTAACGCCTCTTGCCCGTATTGCTTTTTGCTCGGGTGTTTTTTACGCGCGAAGAACGCTGTATTCTGTTATACGGGCGATGCGGCGCAGCCGGTATCAGGCAGTTTTTACCGTTTCCGATAAGATCCTGCCTGCGGGCTTTTCTGAGCGCTTCCTCGCAAAGCCCGCGCTTTGACGGGTCATAATACTGCAAAAGCGCCCTCTGCATCGCTTTTTCATGTGCAGTTTTCGCCACATAGACCGGCTCCAGCGTGTAAGGATCAAGCTCTGTGTAAAACATGCACGTGGAGATCGTGCCCGGAGTGGGATAGAAATCCTGTACCTGCTCTGGGCGGATATGATGTTTCTTTAAAAAGCAGGCAAGCTCTATCGCGTCATCAAGTGTTGAACCGGGATGGCTGGACATCAGATACGGAACGAGATACTGCTCCTTATGCACCGAATTTGTATAGCTGAAATAACGCCTTGAAAATTCAATATAAGCCTCTATATGCGGCTTGCCCATTTTGTCCAGCACAGCGGCGCTGCAATGCTCCGGCGCCACTTTGAGCTGACCCGACACATGGTATTTAACAAGCTCTTTAAAAAATGCGTCGTCTTTATCCTGAAGCAGATAATCATATCTGATACCGCTTCTGATAAACACCTTTTTAATATCCGGCAAGCTGCGCACCGTACGCAGGATATCAAGATACTCGCTGTGATCCGCTATCAGATTAGGGCATGGCTTGGGCGCAAGGCATTTTTTACCCTTGCAAAGCCCATGAGAAAGCTGAAAGTCACAGGACGGGCGGCGGAAATTCGCGGTAGGTCCGCCCACATCGTGGATATATCCCTTGAACCCGGGCATTTTTGTAATCCGTTTTGCCTCGCTGACTATGCTCTCTTTACTGCGTGACGTTACATATCTTCCCTGATGAAACTGAATGGAACAGAAATTGCAGCCGCCGTAACAGCCTCTGTTATGCGTTATGGAAAAACGCACTTCCTCTATGCCCGGCACACCCCCGTCTTTTTCATAGGACGGATGATACGTGCGCATATAGGGCAGAGCGTAGACTTCATCCAGTTCTTCTGTTTCCAATGGCGGCATAGGCTCGTTCTGCACAAGCATAAGACTGCCATGCCTTTGGCGCACGGCTCTGCCGCGGATATGATCCTGCTCGTCCTGCTCAACACGAACGGATTTTGCGTATTCCTTTTTTGAATGAACGCAGTTTTCGAACGAAGGCACCTCAACTCCTTTGTAAGGCGTATCCCGCACATCAACGGCATAACATGTTCCCTTTATATCGTTCAGATCTTTTATATTCTCGCCGGCATCCAGGCGCCGCGCGATCTCAACGATCTGTTTTTCTCCCATTCCGTAGATAAGCAGGTCGGCGCCCGAATCTATAAGCACGGACGGCATGATTTTATCCGCCCAGTAATCATAATGCGCAAAACGGCGAAGAGACGCTTCAAGCCCTCCTATTATGAGCGGTGAATCGGGGTAAAGACGCTTTATGATCCGTGAATACACAGTGACGGCGCGGTCAGGCCGTTTTCCCGCTCTGCCGCCCGGAGTATACGCATCGTTCCTGCGTATTTTTTTAGCGGCGGTATAATGCGCCACCATGGAATCGATATTTCCGGCGGTAACAAGAAAGCCGAGACGCGGCGTTCCGAACTGCGTAAAATCCGCATCGCGTTTCCAGTCCGGCTGGCTCAGTATTGCCACGCGGAAACCCGCGTGCTCCAGCACTCTTGATATAATAGCCGTGCCGAAGGACGGGTGGTCAACATACGCATCCCCTGTGACGTAAACAAAATCCACCGAATCCCAGCCGAGATTTTCACATTCTTTTGCATTGATCGGAAGAAATGAACTCATAACTCTCTCCGTATAACTTACTTCAGTTTTATTTTATCATTGAAACGATGGTTTTGCAATAATAAAAGCCATGTGAATAAATTGAAAAAGGACTGTCTCTCATACAAGAGACAGTCCTGATGATTTTGAAACTATCACGGCGGGCGGGAGAACGCCCGCCGTTTAGGAGAGAAAAGTATTATAAACTTTTCTTATTTAGATCAGTCTTTAACGATTCTCTTTCTGAGAATGAACCAAACAGCAGCGCCGACTGCAAGAGCAACGATAACTGTGATAAAGCTCATTCCCGCTACTTCCGCACCTGTGTTCGGCAGGTTCGGATTGTTTACGGAAGGAAGCTGTCCGCCGTTATTGTTGTTATTGTTATCGCCTGTGCCGGTGTTTCCGCCGTTCGGGTTTGACGGATCGGAAGGATCTGTCGGATCGCTCGGATCAGGACCCGGAGCGGGTTCGCCGCTTTCATCCGCGAATACTACGCTGATCGTTACATCGGTCGGATAATAGTTCGCCGCATCGGAAGATGTGACTTCTGCACCGTTTACGGTGTATTCGTAAGCCGTCTTGCCTGCCGCAGCTGCAACAGCCTCACCGTTTACCGTGAGAGAATCGATCGTGTAGCCTGCGTCAGCAGTGATCGTGAAGGTCTTGGAATCAGCCTGCTTAACCTCTACCGTGCCGGTCGGATCAATCGAACCGCCCTGCCCTGCGGCAGCCTCTACTCTCCAAATCTCGTTGCCTGTGGGAACAGCGCCGATGAATACGTTATCCAGAAGAAGTCCGTATCCGCCTACCTTGCCTTCGTCAACAATCGGATCAAGAACCTGTGCGATGACTGTGTTAATAATGCTTGTAAGATTTTCGGGAACAAGACCTACGATGAGATCTTTAAGCGCTGCATAGGTGTCTTCATCTGCAAGAGCTACATCATACAGCCAGTAGAATACGGTTGAGAAGCAGCTGTCCGCATCGCCTGTTCTGAGCAGTACGTTCTCATTGTAGATCGACTTACTCGGTACAGCGCTGAGCGTTGCACAATTTGCAAGCGTGCTCCACGGCAGATCGCCGATATTGAGAACAAGCTCTGTGCCGTCGCCGATCAAAGCGCCGATGTCAATTGAATCGGGGATCATATTGTTGATTGCAGCTGTGGAGAGGTCAAGAGAACCTGCAAGACCACTGAGAAGACCAAACTGTGAAAGCGCACCCTTCACAACAGTATTCAGTCTGTCACCGTCTACAACATATGCCAGTCTCGGAAGAACATCCACAAGGGTGTTTACCGGGTCTGCGGCAAGCGGCTCAACAACATTTGTGAAGAGCGATTCAATAATCGGTCTCAGGAATTCATCGGCTGCAATATTTGCGCCTGATGCTTCCTTAACTGTATAATAGTTTTCTTTGTACGCAGCAGCGGTCGGGAGATCGTTGAGACCAAGCTGCTCAAGAAGCGGAATCAACTGCTCGTAAGCGCCGGGCGTATAGGAGCCGTCTCCGCCAATCGTGTAATCAAACATCTTGATTCCGACACCGATGCTGATGATGCCCATTGCCTTAATTTTAGCATCGGGATCCAGAAGAACCGTGATAGGACGAAGAGTTGCAAGAAGCGCGTCAATAAAGCCTTCCTGATCGCCTGCCGTGAAGCCCCAGTCCTCTGCCGTGAATTCAATAGCGGCAAGTTTATCATACTCATTGATACCTTCAGCAGCTTCTTCCTCGGTAACTTCGATCTGACCGATCTTTTCAACAGCGCCTGCAAACTTTTCTTCTTCAAGCTGCGCTGCAAGCGTGTCAGGCGTTACGATCCAGCTGATAACTTCGCCCAGTTCAAATGTTAAACCGGAAGCGCTGATCTCAGATGTGTCATGCGAAAGCGTTGCATACAGACCGAGAACGGCTTTCAAAACCGATACCTGATACAGATTATCGGAAAGGATATCGCCGATATTTACAAAACCGCCGAGAAGATTTTCCAGGCTGTCTACGAAATTCTGAATGCCGCCTTCCGTCCATGCAACCTTGCTGTTGGTGGGACGAACGAAAGCAGTCGGCCGGAACGCCGCGATCTCATCAGAGAAATCCGTGGTATCCTTGATCGGCGTTACCATCTGAACAAACTTGTTGTATGTTTCCTCGGGGATCGCGCCCTTGCTGTCTCCGCTGAGCTGTGCATACTGGCTCTGTGCTTCAGCTACGATCTCATCGGTAAGCGCGTCCATATCCACACCGTTTACATATTCAATGAAATCATTCAGAAGCGCTTCATTGATGTAAGCGTTCATCTGCTCAACAAGCTGAGAACCGTAATAGGTGTTTACTCTGGGCTGGTTGTTATACGCCTCAGTTGCATCCGTATTTTCGTTGAATTCGATAGATGTTGTAAGTGTTGCGGCAAGCACAAGAGTGGAATTACCAAGAAGAGATGTTGCCATTCCCTTGATTGACTCATCCATATTGTTGTATTCATCTATCGTGGCTTTGATCTCGTCAAGATCGGCGTTCTCTCTGTCATTGATCAGAGCTTGACCGACTTCTACCACACTGTTTACAGCGTCTGTAAGACCGTCATAATAGGGCTCAAACAGTTCAAGCACGAAATCAAGAGCCTTTTCGGCAACGGCAACTCTATCACTCTTAACAAGAGCTAAATACTCCTCGTAAGCTGCAAGATAAGTTGCACCGTTCTGATTTTCTTGCCAAGTTCCCGTTCTGTTGCTGAAACTGTAGTTAATATAATCCCTATACGAAGGCTGTGACGGATTCTTTCCGGCTTCCGTTTCATTATCCTGAATAATATTGTACTCATAAGTAACGATATTCGGAAGCACATTGCTTCTTGCACTGGTTCCTATATTATAGAAATAGAAACCGCCTGTGCCCAGATAAAGATAGTTTGCAAACGCAAACTGATCCGCATCCAGAGCAGCAACCGCTTTTGCCCATGTTTCATAAGCGGTAATCGCTGTGTCGTTATCCTTCCAATCCGTGGAAGTGGATATGCTGTTTTCGCCGTAGAAGGTCTTGAAAATATCATAGACCTCTTTGTACTTTGCCGGAATTGTGCCGGCTACAGCCTCAATTTCAGAAAGGTGGTTCATCGTGACGTCCACATACTGTGCGGTTGACGCAGAACCCTCATTGAGGTCTCTTGCAACGGACCGAACAACGTAATACAGAATAAATCCGTAATAAGCTTTGTCAAGCTCCACCCTCTGATCATCGGTCAGAGCCTTCAAAGCAGCTGTGGAAGCGTTGTAATCCGCCACTGCCTGCTCATGTCGTTCCTTATATCTGTCGGATGTGTCAAAAAGATAGGTTCTGTTACTATAGAATGCGTCAATCTTTGATTTTACATCCGTAACAGCCGTATCTTCTGTTGCGCCCTCATCCGCGGCGATGGCATAAAAACCGACCGTGAATGTGGAAAGCACCATAACTACCGCGAGGAAAACGCTGAGCAGCTTTTTGCTTTTTGTCATCAAAATCTCTCCTTTTTGATATTTTCGCGTTTCAGTCTAAAAAAACAGACCGTCTTGCACATTCAATTATATATATATTGTCAAGTATATTGTTAAAATTTGTGGAATATTGCTAAAAAATCGCAAGACTTTTTGTTTTCAGACCGCTTACTTCTTTTTTCAATTCCTCTCCGGCAAATTTGAGCTTTTATACACAAAGAAATCAAAGAATATTGACATCCGTTTTTATACATATTATAATAAGCGCGAAATTTGGAAAAAAGAGGTGAGAATATGGACGGCAGTTCACGAAGTACGGGCTCGGCAGGCAATACTTACCGGGAGAGCGCGGCAGGCTTTTGCCGCCCGTATTCCGGCTGAATAACAGATCTGCGCCCGTTTGGCAGCAGTTTGAATGAGTATTGTTTACCATTGCCCTACCCCGTAGAACGCATATTGTAAGATTTTTGCGCTTTTGAGGGCAGTGGATTTTTTATGCCTTTTTTGCGCAAAGATCCCTTTTAAATTCTGCACACAAATATACGGAGAAGGGAGATTGCAAAATGGAAAACAAAATCAAAAACACAAATAACCGTTTGAAAAAGCTGCCTGATTATCAGCATGAACTTATTGAAATAATTAGAAGCGACCTGACGCCGAAAGCGCTGAAGGACAGGCTGCTTGACTATCATGAAAACGACATCGCTGCTGTTTTGGAAGTGCTGAGCAAAGAGGAACGGCTCAAAATATACAATATTCTGGATTCCGAAACGCTTTCGGACATTTTGGAATACACGGATGATTTCGGCGTTTATTTCAGCGAGCTCGGCACAAAAAAGCAGGCAGAAATCCTCTCTGAATTTGAAGCCGACACAGCCGCCGACTATCTGAAACAGCTCGGTAAATCCGAAAGAAAAGCGCTGATTGATCTGATGGATGATGACAGCAAAAAATCCGTTATACTTGTTGCTTCTTTCGATGACGACGAGATAGGCAGCAAGATGACAACGAATTTTATAAGGATCAGATCGGGAATCAGCGTTAAGGAGGCTATGAACGAGCTTGTTGCACAGGCGGCGGAAAACGATAACGTTTCAACGATCTACGTTGTTGACGAAAACCGGGAATTCTGCGGAGCAATAGATCTGAAAGACCTGATCGTTGCAAGAAACACAACCGTGCTGGAGGATATAATCCTGCCGTCCTACCCTTATGTATATGCAGGCGAACAGCTTGAGGACTGCATTGAAAGGATTAAAGAGTATTCAGAGGACTCCATCCCCGTTCTGGACAATTCAAACAGGCTGATCGGCGTTATCACATCACAGGATATCGTTGAGCTTGTGGATGACCTGTTCGGCGATGATTATGCAAAGCTTGCAGGTCTTTCATCCGAGGAGGATATCAAAGAACCGCTTAAAGAAAGCGTTAAGAAAAGGCTGCCATGGCTCATCGTGCTGCTCGGACTCGGAATGATCGTTTCAAGCGTTGTCGGGCTTTTTGAAGGAATCGTGGCACAGCTCACCATTTTAGTGTGTTTCCAGTCCCTTGTGCTCGATATGGCAGGAAACGTCGGTACGCAGTCCCTTGCAGTGACCATCCGGGTGCTTGCAAACGACGGTCTGAAATCCAAACAGAAGCTGTTTCTGATAGCGAAAGAAACACGAACGGGTTTTGTAAACGGAATCATACTTGCCGTTGTTTCCTTTGTGCTCATCGGGCTTTACACGCACTTTTTCAAGCAGGAGCCGCTCGGCTTTTCCTTTGCGGTTTCAGCCTGTATCGGCGCGGCGCTTGTGATATCCATGGTGCTTTCCAGCCTTTCCGGCACGGCAATCCCGATCATCTTCAAAAAGCTGAAGATAGATCCTGCCGTTGCGTCAGGCCCGCTCATCACAACGGTAAACGATCTGGTTGCCGCAGTATCCTATTACGGTCTTGCGTGGCTGTTCTTAATAGAATTGGCAGGCGCTAATTAAATCATAACCACCAGTTGAACTGGTGGTTTGCACAGGCCCTGAAAGGGCCGCCTACTGGCTCGCCGACTGAAAGTCGGCACTGAAGTTTGACAGCGC
>OIXR01000201.1_pt1 | contig 62414 bp, 86 predicted proteins | sample 1587831 | NCBI WGS metagenome assembly OIXR01 (sample SAMN03283263) | human gut metagenome | biome: human-associated habitat; material: feces | host: Homo sapiens | place: USA | collected 2013
CCATCCGCCTTCGTTTGGTATTTCATTAGCAATATCAACAAGTCCTTTTGCCGCTGATGATGCCGATTTTATAGCTTCGGTGTTTATGCCATCCACAGATGTCGCGAACGATTTGAGTCCTTTTCCGAATTTAGGAAGTTTGTCTCCAAATGATGCAATACTCTGTTCGCCACAGATTTTCTGCAACCAACCTCCTTCGCCTGGAAGATTGTTTGCCACATCAACAAGTGCTTGCGCCGCATCTGCTGCACCTCTTATTGACTCTGTGTTAATTCCTTCTACCGATGCCGCAAACTTCTTAAGACCTTCTCCAAATTTAGGAAGTTTATCGCCAAATGACGCAATACTCTGTTCGCCACAGATTTTCTGTATCCATCCACCTTCTCCAGGAAGAGCGTTAGCAACATCTACGAGCGCCTTAGCTGCATTTGCTGCATTTTGTATAGCCTCGGTATTAGTGCCATTAACAGAATCACCAAATCCCTTAAGTCCAGCTCCAAAATCGGATAACTGAGAACCAAAATTTGCCAGTGATGATTCGCCAGATATAAATGATGTCAACTGATCGAGAAGATTAGCTGATGTAAGAACTAAGAGAGCATCAGCAAGAGTTTTAATACCTTCCATGGCTGATGGGTCTATATTCTTAGAACCCTCCAAGAAACCAGAACAATTTGTCATAAAATTAGACAATTCGGTTCCGAGATCACCGAAAGAAGAACCAAGAGTCAAGAATGATGCTATTGACTCGACCAGGTTTGCCGCTGTTAACAATAAAACGGCTTTGGTTAGTGCGCTGACACCTTCGCTGACACTAGAATCTACATTTTTTGCTCCGTCAATAAATCCCTGTGCATTTGTCATGAAGTCACTTAATGCCTGTCCAAGTGGAGGTAATGACTGTGCTATACCGTCGGCTAAACCAGCGACAATATTACCAACAAATGATCCCAAAGCATAGCCTATCTTCTCAAGAATCGGAATTCCGGAATTGAGGAACTCTTCTAGCTGAGGAAATTTTTCAGACAATGCTCCAAGTGCAACTACTATTCCTCCGATAGCCGCTATAAGTGTGGCCAAAGCACCAATACCAACGAATGCCGCTGCACCCATCATACCCACTACGCCTAATACGACTAACGCCGCCGACATAGCTAATAGCAGTGTACTAAGTGCGACCGCAGTCTCTATTGATGGCTCTACATCAAAGTGGGCAAGCAAGCCTAAGATAAGGGCCAACTCACCTACGACAAGTCCTAGGACTGCCATCGCGCCGATACTAGCCATTGAAACGGATCCGATACTGTTGAGTATGAATAATGCTGCCGCCATAGCATTAAGCAATATACCGAGCGCTACCGCGGACGATATGGATGCTTGTACATCAAGCGCTGACATTATGCCAAGAATCAACGCCAATATACCGATTACTCCTGACATTGCCAGTGCTGCTGGTATGGCTTTGCTTGCGCCGTCTCCTACGTTACTAAGTATGAGGCATGCTGATGCCAGTGAATTTATAAGTATGCCCAATGCCACTGCTGATGCGATCGAAGCCTGAACATCAAGCTCTGACATTATTATCAGTATTCCAGAAAGGACAACAATGGCACCAAGTATAGGTAACAATGCTTTGGTGAGACCTCTACTATTCTTCAATAAGCTAGTTGCTGCCACTAAAGTTGCGAATGTGGCCACTATTGCAGATACTGCTTTAGTTGCCGTTTTAAGTTTGCCAGGATCAACAAACGTTAAACCTATCACGGCCGCTATAAGTAAAGTTATTGCAACCATGATGGTAATGAGGGTTTTCTCGCAATTTTGCGCCAGTTTTGTTACTGCTATAAGTCCTCCAAAAAGAACCTCAAGCAAAGTAACTATTCCAAGAGCCTTACCAAGACCGCTAGAATCCATCTTACTAAGTAGGAATAATACACCGGTTAATATCAACAGAGCAATTGACATCTTTAAAAGCATTGAACCCGCTTTTGATGCATTTTTACCGGCTATCTCAGACATGGCTATAAGTGCTGCGAATAGAACTCCAATTGCGGTAACAACGAGCAGTCCTTTTGCTATATCGCCCATGCTTAATGATGATATAACTTTTATTACGGCTGCCATTATCAAGAATGTACCCGATATCATTAGTAACATTGCTCCTGCTTTTCCCGCATTTTGACCAGCCAATTTTGAAACCGCTATCAAAGCTGTGAATACAAGACCGAATATGGTAATAACCACAAGACCCTTAGCAATCTCTTGAGGGTTCATTGACGATATGATCTTGATAACTGCGGTCATGATCAAGAATGCGCCAGAAATTTTCAAGAGCATCGAACCGGCTTTCTTAGCATGCTCTCCACCAAGTTTTGACACGGCAATCAAACCGGCAAATATCAAACTCATCATACCTATGACGATAAGACCCTTGGCTATATCCCCAGGATTCATCATCGAAATGAGTTTCATTACCCCAACCATAATGAGTAAAGCCAGAGACATTTTTACTAACATCTTACCGACTTTGTCCATGTTCTTGGCTTCTCCGCCCTTGGTCATTTTGCCTATGGCAACCATAAGTATAGATAACCCGACAACTATAGCGGTCAACAAACCAAGTATTTTTGGTATATCTTTGCTATCTATTTTTGCCAATTTGTTCATGGCTATCGCAAGAATGAGAATGGAGGCCGCTACACCGACTATTGGAGTTGTAGACTTCTTGAATATCGAGGTAGTCTCGCCCATCTTACTTGCAGCAAAAGCGAGAGCTGTCACAACTGCACCAAGAACCACCAAAGCACCTATTGCTCCCCACATTTTCTTTGTGTCGAGTTTAGTTAAAAGTGCAATTGATGCCGCTAGGATTGCTATTGCGATTGCAATGTTTAATATCGCTTTAGATCGCTTTTCCCATGCACTTGCAGCCAGGCTTTTACCAAGACCGGTAAATGCCTTTCCTATTCCAGAAAGTAGGTCACCAAAGCCCTCTAGAGGAGCCGCAAACATCTCAAGTATATCTGCAAATTTCTTTAACGTATACAACATACCAACAGTAACGGCTGCTGCGAATACTTTTCCAAAATCAATCTTCTTGACTATCTCTATACACTTGGAGCCGATTTTCTTCAGTACATCCCATAATGCAGAAGCTCCATTTTGAAGTCCCTCGATCAAGCCAAGAATGATGTTCTTACCTATCTCCATGAACTCCGTAGATGGGGAATGAATTCCAAGCACACTTTTTATCGTGTCGATAATGGCTTTACCGAGCTCAATCATCACTGATACTACACCTTTAATGCCTGCTCTCAAACCATTTACGAGGCCAAGCGCTATATCTCTCGGTATATTATCAGAATCTTTAAGGGTGTCGATCCACTCTTTTATTCCGGTTACCGCCTGCTTCAGATAAGGAAGTATGATTTCAATGCTTTTAGCGAAGATGTTATGAGCATCAATCCAGTCTCTAACCTTAACAATAGCATCGCCAATTGCTGCGGTAACACTGAGAATGTCGACATCAGCCATTCCGAGAAGAGTTGAAACGATCTTTATAGCATTCTTTAATGCGCCGCCAGTAACCGTCGTAATTATGTCAATAATTGCAAACAAACCCTTGAAAGTTCTTTTAAGCTTGTCTGCTGTTTCGTCACTCATTACCAGAGTAGATGTAAACTTATGAAATGCTCCTATGATATTAAATATTTGTTCCGGTTTTATTGGATCAAATACTTCTCTCCAGGCTTGTCCGATTGCAGAAAATACTTTTACTAAAGATTTTCCAATGTTCTTAAACGAATCAATTAAAAGCCAACGTCCGTTAATCTCATCCAAATTATCAATGAATTCATTAAGCGGAATACCGAGTTTCTTGGCGGTATCACCAAGTTCCCTAAAGGCAGCAATTTGCTCATCGGTGTAACCCTTTGATTTGAGCTGCTCTTCAGACATGTTAGCCAATATTTTTATTCGGTTTTTCTCTTCATCGGTTAACTTTGTTGTTTCTTTTGATTCATCCGACTTAGCTTTAGTTGCTTTTTTATGGCTTCCAAGCAATTTCTCCTGGGCTTCTACTTGCTTATCGGAGTATCTAAAGCTGTTGCCAAGTGCTTCATTAACTTTATTCTGAACCTTGTAATAGTTCTGACCGGCTTCCGTGAGCTTGTTAATTCTCTCTTGACCGTTTCCGAAGTCACCACGAATAACATTGTTTACGATTTCATCCAGGTCCTGAACACTATCTTTAACCTTGGTGACAACATTTGCTGCTTCTTTTACAGGTTTTATAAAACCTTGAACTTTTTCAGCAAGTCCAGTAAAACCTTTTCCAAGAGCACTTTCAAGAAGATTATTTCTTGCATCGGATGCTTTCTGAATTACTCCTCCGAGAAAATCAGAAATTGATGAGAATAAATCTTTTGCTTCTTCGAAATCTCCTATCAGAATTTCCCATGTTTGTGTCCAGCCCGATTGAATCGCCTCTTTGAGGGTATCCATCAACTGACTGAATGTTTTGACTTTTGTTGCTGCATCTTCGGCGGTCTTCGCCATCTGGAGAGCATCTTTGATTTCGTCAGCATTCTTACCAGACTTCTTGGCCAATGCTTTTGACGCCTGATCTATTGCGTCAGCTTCGCCATATCTAGCTTCCGCCTCTTCTAAAGCTGCTTTAACGGCCTTTTCCGACAATCCAGTATACTTAGCAACGTACTCATTTGCACCGGATGTGGTGAACTTCTTAAGTGTCTCTGTTAATACCTCAGAAGTAAGCCATCCTGTAGACAGCGATTCTCTAAAAGAACCCTCAGCTTTAATAGCTGCTTCTGCACCGGTGCCAAGCAACTCAGACGTCTCTCTTAATGCATTCTGGAATACTTCGCCACCCATACCAGCATTAACAACAGAGTTCCAGTCCATAAGTTTAACGGTACCTGATGCTAAAGCCTGAGAAAGCTGATACATAGCAGTGGATGCCTGCTGTGATGTAGAACCTGATACAGCTGCTAAGTTAGCTATACCCTGAATTGCCGATACTGATGTTTCTAGATCAACACCAGCTGCCGTAAACGTACCTATATTACGAGTCATTTCCGTAAAGTTATAGATAGTTAAATCAGCATAATGGTTAAGTTCATCCAAAGCATCATTTACCTGATCAAGAGTAGTTCCCTTTGATGAGGTATTTGCAAGGATTGTCTGTATCGCATTTATCTGAGTCTCATACTCTTGGAAACCTGATATTACCGGATCGAGAGTAAGCGCTTTAATCATATGCTTACCGGCATTTACTGCTGAGTTTGTAATGTTGGCTAAAGCTGTTACTCCTATAACCTCTAAAGCTGAAAACTTGGCTCTAACAGTCTCAACACCACTAGCAAGACCAGACATATTTACATTCTTTGCAGAGGCATTGATGTTTTCTAACCCTTTGGAGGCACCACTCAGATTAAGTTTTTGCTTGAGCTTATCAAGCGTGGACATACTTGTTTGTACGTTTGACTCAAATTGCTTATTGTCAAACCGCATTTCCACGACTCGTTCATCTACCGTTTTACTCATGATTTAGTGGCCTCCCTCCAGGCTTCTTCTGCTATTCTGTCAAAAACAGGCTGAATCGCAGGGTTGATATAATCTCTTCCCTGAACCCAACCTCCTGTTCCTGTTCCGTGACCATACTGTAGAATAATAGCTATCGGAACACCCTTATTAACATTTGAATTATAAAAAGAAATTATTGCTGAACCGTTTGAGTTCTCGATTTCATAGTACCAAGAACTTGCGGTTTTTCCAGATTCGATTGGCGTAGCAGACGCAAGGGCGGCTACGCCTTCTCTTCCGTACTTGTCGAGATTTCCTAACTTAACCGCTTCTTTTACTCTTTCGAGATAACGAGTCAGTTTAGAAAAGTCGCCCTTTTGTCTGAACGTAATCATTTTGAAATTTCTCCTTACTTTTTTATCTTCAGCTTCTGACCAGCATAGATGACATTAGCATTCTTGATGTTATTGTCTTTTGCGATCTTGCTGACCGTGGTTCCATACTTGACAGCAATTGCGCTGAGCGTATCACCACGTTTTACTGTGTATGTAACCGTTTTAGATTCTGGCTTTTTGGTTGCCGTGGTCGTCTTATCGTCCTTTTTACTTGAAGGGGATTTCTTATAACCATTACAACCTGCTTCGACGATCTTTTTATGATAGTCAATTATAGTTTTATTGCAGTCAACGTCACCGTTGCAACCGCTTATACGACCAGTAAATGAATACTGATGAACACCATATTTTATAGATGGCGTTGCCGATGTATTCGCACACCAAATAGCATAGCGGTTTCTTGTGGACTCAGGCACTGACTTCAAGAATGCCTCGTATGAGTAAAGAGCGCAGAAATAACCAGCCTTCTCAACAACATCGATGAATGCCTTGATAACCCTAGCCTTTGATGCAGAAGTAAGTCTTGCCTGTGCCGCCTCTTCAATGTCAAGAGCCACAAAGTAAGGAATTGGTTTCACCTTATTAAGAAGCGCTACAAATCCTTCGGCTTCCTGCTTTGCTGCTGCAGTGGTTGTCGCATACATATAGTGATACGCACCAAAGTCGAGTCCAGCGGACCTGGCATTCTTGACATTTACGTCAAATCTTGAATCTTTCTGATTGGGAAATGCCTTGACGTTTCCGTATGAACTCTGGATAATGGCAAAATCGATTCCCGAAGCTTTAACCTTCTTCATGTCAACACTGCCATTCCAGCGAGAAAGGTCGATTCCTTTATATGTCTTAGCCACGTTCGCTCATCTCCTTCTTTATTTTTGCAATGGCATCAGCATTATCTGATTCGAACTTTTTAGCAACATCTTCTGTAACGCCAAGGACTTCAGATACGTGTTTAGCATCAAACCCCATAGCAAATGCTCTACAAACTTCGTTTCTTTCTTCATTTGACATAGTAATACCTCCTTTGAGATGCTTATCCGTTAGAATTAAGCTGCTTTCTGCGAGCAGCATTTAGAGCCGCATTACGACTCATTATCGACCTCTTACTCATCTTCTTCGGAGGAGCATTCTTAACATTGCAAACCTTTATCAATGTCATAAGCCTATTCAAATGCCAATACTGACACTCAAATGGTATTTGCAGGGAGATCATCCAATAATAAATTAGTTCAGATGTAACTATTTCTCTACTTCTTTTACCATTCTTGTTGTTTACTGTGGTGGCGGTCATTGGTGCTTCGATATACTTATTAACTTCATTGATTTGTGCATTTGTAAGGCCAAGATATGTATCCGGATTTACGTTTTGAGTGAGTGTCATACATCTTATATAGTCTATGGATTCCTCATATGTTTTTGGCTCTTTAGATAAAAATGCCTTATTCCATTTGGATTCCCATTTTGAAAGAGAGACAAGAGAATGCTCCAATTCCAGCACCTGAGAATCTATCTGAACGAATTCTTGTCGTCTTTCATCCCATAGTTCATTTGCCGGTATTATTAATGAGAGCATTCCTCAACCCTCCATTGTTTTCGCGATTAATTTTTAGCTGCGAGAAACTTATTTGTCTCCGCATTGTTCTGAATTTTTTCGCTCACGTCTGCCGGCATGATTCCGTTAACGAATTTAGCTGCGGCATCTGAGTCCGTAGCAAGTTCCATGAACAGCTGAGAGTATGCCTCTGTCTGAGAGAATGCGTCTCTAAGTTCATCGTTCTTGATAAATCTCTTACCATCAGCGCTCTTCTCGCCGTAAGCCTTGAGAATAAGGTCCTTGAAAATCTTGATGATTGCTGGGGCATCCTGAGCATTTACGACCTTCTGAATCATCTCTGCGAAGCCGCCGGTTGTACCCATTTCCATCTCCATGAGATCAGCTTTTGAGAGATAGAAGTAAAAGTCTTCTGTTCTTTCAACACCGTTGTAGTCGGTATAAGTAATAGTTTTCTTAAGCATAAAAATTTCTCCTTTCAAATAAAAAAAAATAAAGTCGCCAGCCTAACTGAATACGACTTTACTACGATTAAAAATATTTGGCTTATGATGCAGCCATAAGTGTTGCAATCTCGTCAGGGAGTGGGAGACGAGCATCTGCAGTTTCGCTACCATAGAGAATAGCCTCAAGAGCAGTAAGCTTTTCAGCGTCAACCTTCGTAGAATCGATAACGATTGATGCAGTTGGCTTGAAGCCGTTGACAGACACTGGTGTTGTTGAAAGTTCCCAAGAGAGTGTAATTGCCTCTGGGCTATCGTTAACGGATGCATACTCTTTTTCTGATGGAGCTGCCATAGCACCATAGATGATATGAATCTTATAACCATAGTCATTTCCAGCAACATCGTTACCGAGAATTGTACGGTAACAAAGGCCGAATGCCTTACGCTTCTGCTGACCAATTGACACACCCTTAGCAATTGATGCTGAGCCATCACACTCTGCAAATTCATCAGGATATGTATAAGCCTCAACTGTAGCTGCAAATTCCTCAGCAGACATAAGGTTGAGATACTTAATATCATCGGCATAAAGTGCAGTTGCTTCTGCTCCAGATGGACTTTCAGTAACGGCAGTAAGACCGTTCCATGCAACACCCTTAGGGTATGCACCCGCTTCATCCTGAGGATAAAGTACACCCATCTTTACACCAGTCTCATACAGACGCTCACTGGTCTGGTCCCAAACAAGTTTCTTACTAGGCATGGTTTTGCCCTCCTTTTTAATAGTATAGTGTGAACACAAAATGATTAAGATTATCGGAAGCATATGCCCTGTCAAAGCTACACATAGGCATGTTCAATATTATGTCAGCGTACGGGCTTTCCGGATCTTTATCAATCAGTGTTACGTTATAACAATCCGACTTCTTATAAATCGAATTATTAGCAAAGTTAGTATTGATGTTATCCAACGAGTAAACTATCGCTGGGTATTTGATTTTTACTGATTCGGGAGGTTGAAAATACACATTCTTTGACCCGAGTATTCTTTCAAGCTCGGTCTGTAGTTTAAGTCTACTCTCCATTGTACAAACCTCCCAGACTCAGTATTAATCTAGGGTACTGAACTTCCACATTAGTAATCTTCCATTTAGTACCCATAAATTCTGCATAACGCATAGCATGGAAACTATTCATGGCGTATGGATCAGAGATAATACTAAGTTCGTTATTGATATTAATATCATCATTAACCTGACTCGCTGCTTGGAGTCTTCTACTATTTCGAGTCATATCACCGTAATAGTTACGCTCGACAATGACTTCTTCCCATATGCCAGGTCTAGTTTCGGACGTTACAGCGTATCCAATTTTTCCGAACCACTTAGCCATGATTAACCTCCATTTTGAATTTTATTAGCCCTTAGCAGATGAATCTTCTGTAGTTTCAGATGCAGCTTCAGCTACTGGCTCTTCGATAGCGATAGCGGAGTAAACTCTTGTAAGTGCACCGGAGCATCTTGTTTCGAGCAGGGACTTCTCCTGGTTGAAATCGATATCGAACTGTGTAAAGTGTGTTACTTCGCCGCCCTTTGTAGCGCCGAGAGAATAATCCGCAAGGTTAACAATAATACCGAGAAGTTTCTTCTTCTTAGCATCAGATGTCGTTCTTGTCTTGCCCTCGAACTGCTCCGCTGTGTAGATGTTACCTACATTGAGTGCTGAAGCGAGTTCTGCCTTAGAAGAGTAGATTCTTCTACCGTTCATGTCACGAGCAAGAAGCATAACATTCAGCATATGCGGAGTCATAAAGAAGTCCGGTGTGCCGCTACCCTTGTAGTTTTCTCTTGCATAAAGAACCGTGTTGATGAGAGCCTCTGCATAGATGTAGTTCTCGCCGAAGCTTACGCCGGTGCCTGTACCCTGGAGCTCTGTCTTAGCCTTATTGATATCGAGATCAACGTGAATTGTATACAGATCATCGTCTGTCCAGATAGGTCTAATCTTGTCTGGAGCGATCTTATCATCTGCTCCCTCATCACGACTATCGCCGAGCATCATTGCTGTTGCGAGTTCCTCGTTGAGCATCATCTTGTCGATGTTATAGAGGTACTGAACATAGTCGAAATCTGTGATGTCGATAATGTCATCTCTGTGAAGAGCATTCTTTACATAGATTGTCTGTGGATCAGTTGTTCTTCTTACAAGCTTAAAATTGCCTGTGAGAGCTTTCTGCTTACCCTTCTTGTAACCCTTTGCTCTGAGCTCATCGATCTTTCTGATATCAACCTGGCCAGTTCTGATTCTTGAGATTGGGCTCTTATGTACCTTGCTCATAACAACAGAGATCCAGCCCTGGTCGTTTGTAAGGAGCTCTGGAGCTCCAGGTCTTACATCCTGATACTCAGGGAAGAGAGTTGTTACATTGCCTTCGCCTGTCTGTACAAAGCCGCTGCTTACAGCATCATGCTGAAGCTTATTGTCCCGTGCATAAATTTCAAGTGCCGTCTGGAATGTACCTACCTGAGAGGTCTTAGCCATTGCTACAATGCTTTCCTGATCAGCATGGCTGAGTACGCCGCTCTTATTAGTATCTTCCTTGTCAAATACGTTGTGTTTCATTTCGTCTTTTCCTCCTTCATTGTTGGTGGGTTTTTTATCGGACTTCTCGTTGTCTTCGAGAATCTTTCCGACCACTGCTTCGACCGCAGTCATCTGCTTTTCGTTGAGTGTCTTAAGAACGTCGCCAATGGTCTCTTTCTTTCCATCTTCTGATGGCTTTTCCTCAGACTTAGGCTCCTTCTTCTCTGACTCATCTGCCATTTCTTTTTCCTCCTTTTTGGAATCGGCTGAATGGATCATGATGTTCTCATTCCAGCTTGCTTCCAGCGATTCGATAGCCTCTTCAGATCCATCCTCACTATGAGCCATAACCGCGTCTATGTATGCGCCAGGGTTAGCTCCAGCCAGAACAAGGCTAAGTTCACGAATCACACCGTGAATAACATCGCCGCCCACCTGTTTAAGCTTGTTTGCATAAATGGAAAGTGACGCTACATCACCGTGCTGAACAAGTTCTTTTGCAGCCTGTCCTGATTCCGTGTTATTAAAAGAGCAATATGCATATACTCCTTCATCACGATTCTCAAGCAGAGCATGACCAAGAACATTATTTACGTCATTGTGCTGATGATTGTAAACGAGTGGTACTGTCTGTCCATCATTATCTTTGAACGCATCTTTCTTAATGGTTCTGCCATCTGCGCACAACAGGTCGTTTCTAGTGGCCCATCCACTAAAATCAAAATTATCCATTTTGAACATTTCCTCCTTCTTCAAGTAATGGATTATCAGAAGATTCTGAATTCTCTTCTGTTGGCTGACTTATATTGCTGTTTATCAACTGATCAGCCTTAGGATCATCGGATGGTTTCATTCCGACAATCTGTCTGATTTCATTAGAGGTCATGATCTCATTACGTGTAAACTTATCTGCTATTTCAGCGATGTCGTTTACCGGAACGAGCTTAAATGGATCTCTAAAGAACGTTATTGTTTGTCCTTGAGTACGAGCAGTCTTTGTCAAGAACTTACGTTTCATCTCGTCAACGATAGCCGAGATTATTGGTTCAATTGTCCTATTGTTATAGTTGAGCATTGTCTGCTCATCGGCTGTACCATCAAGAACGCTTTGAGTAATTCCCAACTGGCTATAAAGCATACTAGTCAAATACTCAATCTGTTTCATTAGGTTATTTTCAACAGAACGATTCAACTGAGTGATACGTTCGGTACCATCTGTATAAGCTATTCCATACTTGGAACCGGCTAATTGATTCTCGATATCCTTACGTCTACTCTCTGCTTGATCTCTTCTTGCCTGTGTCTTGATCACATATGGTAACTGAATGATGAGATCCAACTTTCCTGATGCAGTATGTTCATCAGTTATATCATTCAAGCTAAGTTTTCTCATCAGACGTTGCATAGTAGAGTTTGGTTCGTTAATAACCGCATACAGAGGATTCTCGATTATAGCAACCATTTTCTTTGGAAGTATAATATCCTCTTTCTTGCCGATTCTGTCATTGTAGACACGCACTTTAACGTGCTCTGGATACCAATCCAAAATCTTGCCAGTACGCATTGATAAAATATCAATCGAAGATGTGTTTGTAGGATTTACTGCCGTGTCCACCGGAACAATAGCAACGCAACCCTCATCGAGCATAGACATTACAACATCCTGAATGAATGAACGTCCTGTCTGATCAATATTTGCCTCGAGACTCAAACAAGAATTAAGATTCGAGTCAATTGTCTCAACATATCGTTCGTTCTCGTCCAGCTTACAATGCTTAACGGCTATCGCTGATACGTCCATGGCAATTCTGTTAAAAACGGCAGTCGCGATGGATCGATCGTTTCCTCTAGTAAGTCGAACTCTATCTGGTCGATATGAGTAACTCATACCAAGGTTCGTATAGCCATATGTAGGATCTCTGTTTCTGAATGCATTCCAGCCATGCTGGAGTCTTTCAAAAAATCCCATTTCGATTTTCCTCCTTATTCAAAGGCTTCTCGATTGAGTTTAAATGCTACAAATGCATCCATCATAGCAGCGACTGCATCGATTTTAGCCTCATAACGTTTCTTATAAAGTTTACGGTTTCCATTTGTGTCTTCAAGGGTTATACAGTTACCCATAGCAAAACACATGAGTTCTTCATCAAACAGAAGTAATCTATCTTCCGCAAGTTTCTTCAACTCACCAAGTGGAACTGATTCAGTTCTTGCTCCCTGGATTACTTTCTCTATACCAAATGGACCGTTTTCTCTTTCCCATCTCTCGACAAACTCTCTCGCATTGTATGGGTCGAATCCGAAACATCTGACATCATATTCGAGCTTCGCTATATGATTATCCAGATCCTCGTAAACTTCCATCATATCCAATACGGTTCCCTCAAGAACTATCAAGCTACCTTCCTGTATGAAATGGTCATACTTGATGCGCATGGCAGACGGTAGTTTAGCAAGGGTTGCCGAAGTTATGTAGTTTCTTGTCTTTATGCCAAAAGCTTCTCCAGACAAAGGGAACATGAACGTAAATGCACAGAAGTCATCGCCCTGCGAAAGATCTGCTCCAAGAGCGCAAGGCATTCCCCAGTAGTCTCTTTTTCGACTTGGAAGCGTCTCTTCATACGTGAAGTAGTATGTATAACCCTCCATAGGTATGCCGAATCGTTTTGCTAATATATCGTTTCTGGTTGCTGGGGCTTTTTCTGCTCTCTCAACATCGAGCTGATATGTTTCATATGTAACCGTTTTACCGAGATTGGGGTTCGCCTTTAGCCACATCTCAGGATCATTTACTTCATCAATGGAATCCAACTTGTAATACCATATGGACACATGTGGATTGATGTAATCTCCTCTGAGGATGTCCATTAACTCCATTTTGATTGTGTCACCGCTTCCATTACGAACTGTACCTTCAGAGCTTGTCGCTACTATAAGATAATCGTCATTCTTGGAAGCGCCCTGCTCAACAGCACCGATAACATCCTCTCGAACATCTCCGGAAAGCCATTCGTCAATTGTCGCAATCTTACATCGCAATCCCTGAAGCTTGTCAATGCTCATAGGTCTGATCTCAAGCAAAGAACCTGTCAAGAAATTCTCAACACCTTTCTTCGTGGAGGCCAATTTCATTCGATTTGCTTTTGAGCCGGTGGTATTTTGGAGCGATCCTTCGGTAAGGAATTTAAACAAAGGTCCTCTTGCTCGGGTTATGGCGGTTCGAATCGGAGACATTACCTCTTCAGCCAGTTTCATTGTTGGTGCTGTTGTAATCTGATGTGTGGTTGATGTGTCAACGTTCAGAAAGTAATTCTGTATACAAGAACTATACATAGATTTAGCTGCACCTCTGGCTACAATAAGATACTGCTTGTTGACGAGTCTCTTCTTGATAGATCTCTTTACATAATGTCCGCCATGACCATCTTCTGATGGAACGTAAACACTACGCTCAACAAAATAGTACCAACCGAATATTTGCTCGGCCCATAATTTAAATGAATCAAGCAATTTCAGATCCTCACCATCAGTCAATGTGAGTTCTTCCTCGCAGTATCTAACAAATCCTTCTATAGCCCGGTCATCATAGTAGATTCCAGGATTGGCTATGAGATCGTCAATACGATTCATCTCCATAGAGATTTCTTTACATACTGGTATTTCGCCTCGCATTACGGCATCACGAAACATACCGTAATATTTTGGGACGGCAGTGTTTGATAATGCCATATTTAAACCTACTTTCTTTATATATCATAAAGTTTCTTCAAATACTCTTCTCCAAGTTTTCTTGCGTCGCTGCTCTCTGCTTCGGCCATTGTGGTGGAGCGTTCTTTTTTTGCTTCTTCACTAGATTTACTTGAGAAATTATCTTTATATGGCCCAGGTGTAACCTTACTCTCAGCCTTATTGCTAATCCTTTCTGTAAATGATTCTTTCTTAGGGGTAGATTCGGCTCCTTTATCCACAGATGAACTTGTGTTTTCTGACTTTGTTTCTGAATTAGACTTAGGTTTTGAAACGGTTTCTGCGCTCGGCTTAGACTTTTGATCGGGCTCGGTATCTGACTTCGAGTCCCGCTTATTATTCTGCTCTTCGAAATACTTATTGAGTTCGATCTTCTGTTTCTTAAGATTAAGGCCCATAACCTCTTTCTTAAGTTCTTCCATAGAATCCTTCGTCTTCTTCTCATCAAGACCGAGTAATTCTGCGCCCTTCTTATTGAGAAACTTTGTGAGCAGATTCTTGCCGGCATCTTTTAATGCTGGTGTTATAACGTCTTTCTCCATAGATTTCATGAACTTTTTTCCTCTCGAAACCTGCTGCGGAGTATAAGCCGATATCTGCTTTTCAAGATCAAGATACTGACGTTCCATCTGAAGACGATTGATATGATTTCTGAGTTCATCGTCAGTCATATTTGTAACCGACTTTTTTGATCCTCCGGATTTTCCGGATGAAGACGCTTTACCCTCAGCATCTAAATCGTCGCCTTGTCTTTTTTTGCCGTTTCCGGTTTTATAACCGAGCTGAGACTTTGTTCGCCTTATTCCCCAACGCATTCCGAGAATACCATGGTGATAAAGTTCATCATTCATTTTGAATACCTCCTTTACTAGCTTGATGTTTGCTCTGCTGCAACATTGAGTCTCCATTCAAGCTGATTGATCGTATTCTCCATGGAAGTCATTACGGCAGAACTTTGAGGCGGATCAAACACGAGTCTTACGATAAGGTAGACATAGGTTTTTACCGATTCAAGATTTTTTGCATCGGCAAGAAATTCAGTCCATACCGAAGTTTTGTCCTTAATACTAAAACCTTCTTCTGGTCCAACTCCAAGCTGATTTAATTTTGAGAATGCAGTGTTTATATGTATGATGATGTCTGTGTCGAACTCCTCATAGTCCTCTGCAATCCCAAGAAGCTTTTTAATTGAAGTGAGTATACTATCCATGTATCACCACTCCTCTTTACACGCCTACTGCAATGTACTTCTTCATGGAGAAGCCTTCTTCGCCGTTAGGAAGCTGAATAAAATACCAGTCACTAAGAGTGTCAACATCTTTGACTTTGATCCGATCCTGCTCATTAATTACAGCAATTACATCTGAATCAATTGATGGGTTTCTCCTAACATTGAGCTTTACGCAGTTATGTACAATACCATCAAGAAATGCATCTGTCTTCGGCTCTTCTGTTACTTCTGATGCTACTTCCTCAATGACCGGCTGCTCCATTGCAACTTCATCAATCGGATCAAGCTCTTTTCTTTTTCCTCTTGTGTTTTTGTTACTCATGATTATTTCCTCCTTACTTTTATTTCCACGGACATGTGTCATTTTTTCTTCGCTCAATAGGAGCAGTTATCAAAAGACTTTCATCTCCATAGTGGATTGCGTCATGGGTATTTTTGATGGTGCATATCATGTATTCCGGATCAAGAAGAAACTCGCTTTCTCGTAAGATGTCTTCTTTTGTTATAGGATTCATATGGTGTACGAGAATTCTTTGATGACTTTCATGCCCTTCCATTCCAAGATCGCAACCATTGTCTCGAATGATTACATAATCTCGAATTTCTTTCCATTTTGCTGATCTGTAGAATACTTGATTTAGATACCTATCAAATCCAAATGTATCTTCGCCGACTTTTCCGCCTAACTTGAGGTATCGAAAACGTTCCTCAAAAGTAGGTAGAGTTATCAGCTCAGAGTAAGTTCTAATAATCTTCCTCGTCATCATCTGGACCACCCTGTCCGCTATACCTTCGCATAGCGCTGATAGCATCTGTATAAAGCTCCTCGATTCTCTTTGCAGACTGAAGTGCTTCGGTTTTTGCCGATATTAACTCCTTCTGTTTCTCAAGAATCTCCTTCTCAATCCTTTCTTTGGTCGATCCGAGCTTTAAATAGTGCGTTATGACCTGAGAAGAAGCAGTGCCTTCCATTAGCTGTTTCTCCGCAAGGTCTACAGCCAGAGAAATCATCTGATTTTCCCTAGCTTCTGGGGTTAATGCTGGCCTGATCTTCTTTCTAGCGCCAGATGAACCCGCTTCTCGTTTGTTTTTTGCCATGTTTACTGCCTCCTCTCCTCAGTTTTGTGATACTTTCACCGCAGTTTATGGCAATTTTATCCGGGTTTTATACTATTCTTAGAGATGATTCTAAAGGAATCTACGAAGATGAGAATATATGACTCTTTGAAAGGAGAAAAAACTTCAGGCAGGTGTTTTTTGGTGGGTTTGCCTCACCTTCATAGACTCCTTTAAAGTCATCTTGCTTTCTAAAATATAACCCCCGGAGAATTTTCAAAGAGGGCCGCGATGCAGGGAGGGGGTGCAATTTCAGCAACCCCCCCTTATGCTTTTCACGACTGTGCGGTGTGTTTATGAAGACAATTCCGCTGTCTCAAACGTTTTTGTTACTTTTTTGTAACGATTCATGAAATCATATTTGATAATTTCGTCGATTGCTCTTTCATTTTCGATAGCTTTTTCCTGATCTGTCATATCATCTGAAATGTTTGCTATTCTACCCACATAAGAGCATGTGTTGTATCCTTTTTCGGTATCAAACAGAAACCAAGAAACGAACTGTTCAAACGGATCAAAAGGATTGTCAAACGTTGTCAACATACATTCATGTTCCATTGTTAATTCGCTCCTTTCAAGTACTTAGAAACTGTTGATGTTGAGATACCAAACTTATCAGCAATCTGTTGAATTGTGTAAGAAGAAGACAAAGCTTTGATTTGTGCAATCTTTGCTGATGACAAGGTAGACTTAGTGCGAGGTGTGGCTCTTTCTCTAAGGTTGTCCACATCAGTGTTCTCAAGGATCTTCTTAAGAACGTTCTCACTAATAGCACCTTTTTGAATAGCTTCCCATTCTCTGTCAGTAATCTTGATAGATCTGTCGCTTCTTTTAATAGAACCAACTTCCTGTCTATATTTAGTAACAGCCTGCTGACTGGCCTTCTTTATCTCATCCTTTGTAAGCTCTTTACCAGAAGCCTTAGCATTCTGCTTTTTAGCATTGACTTCAGCAGTAGTCTTAAGCTGAGCCATTCTTTCACGAGGCGCATTAAGTAATGCGTTATCAAGCTTCTTCTTAAGAGACTTTACTTCTGGTTCATATTCTGCTTTAGCTGTTTTAGAGTATGCTATCTTACCTGTATTAACCATCTCAAGACGAGACTGATTAGCCAGGGACTTCATTTTATTAGCATACTCCGCATAGGCTCTTTCCATAGGGGTATCTGCATCAGAGATAAGAGTTCTAGCATCGCTAGTCTCTGCCATGCGGGTACTCTTCTGGGTACGTTGCTTTGTAACTTTAGTCACCTCACCTGTACGACGGTTCACCTTAGATACCTGGTATTCCAGATCATCGGCAGTCTTATAGACTAGTGATCCCTCTGGTTTAGTGGGGTCATATAGCGGATCACCCTTGATGTTTATATGTGGAGTGCCTTGTCTTTTGAGCACTGGCGTCTCGCCCTTACTTCTGGAGATGAGGGTTGATGCACCACCGCCATTCTGGTACTTCTTCTTGAGGGCGGAGATATTGTTATCGATCTCGCTCTGCTTGTAGTTAAGCTTATGCTTCTCTGCATCAATGACTACCATGCTATGACGAACAGCTGCCGCGAGCTCATCTTGGGTTGCTCCTTTAAGAGTCATGTCCGTGATAAGATTAGAGATCTTTCCCATCTCCGTCTGAGTGTTTCTCATTATACGAGCCTTGCCAGACGTGATGTCATCGTATGAATACGCATAGTCTTTGGAGTCAAATCCTTCAAGACCTTTAAGAGGAGGAGTAGAAGTAATCTTTACCTTGCCTGCTCTGTCGTGTGTTGGGATACACATAACTGTATCACCATCAAAGTCTGCACCTGACAATCTCTCTGCTACTTTACTGTTGATACCAACAGCATCAATGGATGTCTTACCAATTGTCTTAGCGCCATCAGCATTCTTATTATTAACAGTAAGTATAGGTATCTCAAATGTTCCACCATGGGGATAACGAATCAACGCAAGCTTTGATCCATCCTTGTAACCAGGAGCATACACTTCATTCTCTTTAAGAGATGTGATTGGGAGTATTACATGATACTTTTGACCAGGCAATGCTGCTGCCTGAAGATGTACGGCTGCTGAATCGCACTCATCCGCAAACTTACTAAGTAGATGTTTCTTTACGGTTGGATTGGTTAGTGAACAAAGCTCATCATACTCAGCCTGCTTGTCTGCAATAGCTATACCAAGCTGCTTCTTGGCCATTTGTAATGACTGTTTGGATAGGAACTGAGATGGCAAAGCATCCTTCCACTCAGTCCAGTCTCCTTCATCAGATCTTTTATTAATAAGACCAAGCTTCTTGTTAGGATTACTATCACTTCCGGAGACTCGCTTTCCTGTTTTAGGATCATACCAATACTGTCCACCCAACTCGGCATCTTTGATCGCTGATCCGAATGGGTTATCGGGATCATCTTTTATTCTTTTCAGAACGGTATTATCCTTTGGGCCAAGAGCTGGCGTACCTTTCTTCTTGTTGGTATTGAATATAACATCAACACCATCTGGCATATCATCAGAATATACAGCCATACCTTTGAGATAGTGTGTACCATCTACAAGAATACGAACCTGAGAATATCTTGATTCGCCAAGAGATAGATCAGGTACATTTCTTCTCAACTCAATAACTCCATCTTTCTCAATTCCGCCATCTTCCTTATAGCGAATCATGAGTCTTTTAGAGTCCATTGATGATGGATATGTGAACTTCTTTTCGAATGTTTCTCCACCATCACGAGTGATATAGTCATTAAGGCTATGAACATTCTCATAGTTATAAATATCCTTGTGCTGAGTTCCTGGAGGGCAAGCAACCTTAATGGTTGTCATTTGATTGCTGTTTGTTGCCTGAGGTACTCTACCTCCGTAAACAGAATATCCTTCTGCTTCGAGAATAGCTAAAGCCTGATTAAGCTTCTCTTTTGAAATGTTGAGTTCTTTTTCAACGCCAGTACCAACATCAACCATACCCTTCTTATCAATCTGATCTTTGATGAAACTAGCAGTTTCTCTTGCTGCTTTCATACGAGCTTCAGACTTCTGATTAAGAAGAGATCTTACTGTGGATTCAGGAAGACCCATCTTCTTACCGATTTCAGTAGCGCCAAGACCATCCTCTTTCAAAGATTTAGCCATGTTAACCTGGTACATTCTTCTCTCGTCTTTTGCGAGGGCTTTCTGAGTACGATACTGAGTGGTAGTAAGGCCAAAAGCACTCTTAATATTTTCAGGGGTTTCGGTCCAACCGTCTTTTTTGAGAGCGTCAATACGAGATATAAAATCCTCGCCATGCTGATATGGATTATCTCCAGATCCCCAAGGGTATCGACCTGATCTACGAGGCATACCATAATGCGCAAGTTTTGGCTCGTCATCCGAGCATCCTAAATATGATTTAAGTTCTTCTGCTACCGGATTCACGGTTACCCCTCCTTACGTTCGATAGTCTCAAACAAATTATCGAGATGAACTATCTGATCCATGATCGGAAGAATATCTTCTGCTGTTGGATTGTGATAGAGAATCTCGTCATTCTGATAGATTCTTAACTCCATATGTATGTCTTGCGGTTTAATCTTGTATTCCAAACAGAAAAGAGCCGCATAAATTTCAAGCTGCTCCATATGTACTGGTGTTTTGCCAGTTTTAAGATCGTGGATTCTGAGAGTATTATCTCTAAAAGAAATAGCATCCGCAGTTCCAAAGAATCTTGTGGAATAAAATAAAACAACCTCGGTATTCATCTTGAAACCTATTGCATCGTTTACATATGCGGATAGGGTTTTCTTAGACTTAGGTTGCTTAATACCAAGATCAATTGTTTCTTTAGCCCAGGCATGTAATCTCGTACCCATGGCTGCTGCTTTCATGTTCTGTAGAACGTCAAGTGCCTTTTCATCGGTATATATAATCCAGCTAGCTTTGCTTGGACTAAAAGGAGCATGAAGTCCTTCTAGTTTTGAATGATCATTGAATATCATTTGTTAACAGCCTCCTCGCCCTGAGTACAAAAATGTGCCTGAAGATCATTGAGCACTTCTTTTTTGTTCTCAGGATATATAAATCGGCTAAAGGACATATGATCCATTTTATCGACATAATAATCCTGGTTTGGCTGATGCTTGGCACCAGCCTTCTTTTTGCATTCGAGAGTTGCCCACCTGTCTTTGACAAACACCGTTAGATCCGGGATACCCTGTATGTAACTCGAATCATTCTTCACAACAATTGCATTAGGAAATATAGTTTTAATCTCTTTGATGAGATTTGCCTGAAACTTGTTTTCCAGCATGACGTAAACACTCCTTTCAAAAAATAAATCAAAAGCTAAAAGCGACCGCATAAAATATGCATATTCGCTTCTTCTCTTCATAACAGTCAATGTTTTTTTCGCGAATCCTAAAATATGCTTAAAAATCTAAAATGAGCAAAAAAGAAAAGAGAGTGCAGATTTCGCTAACACTCTCCTTCTCTTAAAATATGTAATTAATTGATACGTCCGCCCAAATATGCAATTCTATCGATAGACACATTCAATGCATATGATATGTTTATAACTGTCTTCATTGACGGCATTAAGTTACCATTTAACAGTCTACTGACTGCTGCTTCTGATATATACAGTTCATCAGCCAATTCCCTTTGTGTTACATTTTTCTCATTCATAAGTTGTCTAACTCTGAATCTAAAACCACAAAGCCATTCTTCCCTCTTCATTTGATCATCTCCTTTACAAACATAGAGCTCAGTGAACCGTGTCGCCAAAGTCTATAAGCTCATCAATACTCATGCTAAGCTCGTATGCCATATTAACAATGACTTCCATTGTAGGTATCTGCTTCTTATTGATGTAGTTACTTATTGTGGCTTCGGACAAATCAAGAACTTGAGCAAGCTCTCTTCTTGACATGTTTTGTTCTTTGAGGATATCTCGTAGGTTGTCCCCGAAAATATCCATCCACTCTACCTCTGACATTTGTTTCATCTCCTTTGAAGTGAAAATATAAAAGTTTACTAATACTAAACCGCTTAACCTATACTTAAGGGGGCCTATTATTAATATATATTTTTTATATTTTTTATCATATTAATAGGGGTAATTAAGTATATGTTAAGTAAAAAATAAAAAGCCCGCAAAGCACGTATTTACGCGGTTTCCGAGACCCCTTTAAAAACGCAAAACTTAACATATACTAAATCGGGTCAAAAATTAACTAATACTAAAGCATCCAATTTACTGATGGTTAAGTAAAAAATAAGTACCTGTTCAGTATTAGTTAACTTTCAAATCACCTGAATTAAGTATTAGTTAACTTTCAAATCACCTGAATTAAGTATTAGTTAACTCAAAACCCTCACGTTTTATGCATCTTCAACACCTTTGGCCTCACCGATTTCCTCGTTCTCAGCTCGCTTTTCATACGATTCACACGTATCGCAAGACAAAACCAAGCACTTTTTAACCATACATTTCAGGTCACCCCAATCGTCCACAAGCGCTGAATGCTTACAAGATGCACATCTCTTTTCAAAAATTTTTATCCTTCTCATCAAATATCACTCCTTTACAATAGATGGATTTGTCTGACTAACGACCCATTCGGATCCTTTAAGTCCATCAAACTGTTTCTTAGCTGCACGAACAGCATTACCTTTTCTGGTATAAGAATCAATGTAAACACCAGCACCAGTTTGTGTACCAGCATCGTTAAAAGTTTTAAACCAGATCTTCCACTTCATCTCGTTCATCGAATATTCTTCCTTTCTTTACCCTCATAGTCCTTAGCAAAGTTCATGCTTTCGCGATACATGGCATTCATTATTTTTTTCTTTCGCTCAAGTCTTTTCTCCATCTGCTCGAGCTTAGTATCATAGATTAGATACATAGTCCATGATAAGCTTACAAAAATAAATATAAGCCACCAAATAGCTGTACAGAATATCATCGCAGCATCAAACGCAATTGACCATGTAACAATAATGATCGATGCTCTGCTAGCGTCATCAAGTTTCTGAAATCTTTTCATAAATATTTCCTCCTTAAAATATAAAAGAAAAGAGCCCTTGGTTAGGACTCCTCTCCGTGAAATACAGAGTTCCAAAATGCTTCGCATTCCTCAAAAGTTATATCAGTCTTTGGCTTGATCTTCAAGTACCCTTGGTTTTTTCTTCTTTCTTCCTCGAGTCTTTTTTCATCTTCCTCACTGATATGCTCTGATGTTCTAATTTCTCTAAACATAATCAATCAACTCCTTTCATAAAGGAGTATGTTTATTTCACGTTTTTATCCTTTTTCATCCTTTTTTCATATTCTTGTCGATCAATCTCAATATAGCTTGACCCATTTTCATCGTCCTTGAAAAACGCTCAATTACATCACGTTCTCCATTAGGTTTGTCAACATACCAAATGCCAATAGTGTCAAAGTCACCGTTTTTGGGATCACTCAGACCCTCAGTGCAATAGACAACGAATGGCTTAGTCGGTGGACAGTAGGGCATAGTGATTGGGTATTTTTCATCGAGCAGCCTATTGATAAATCCGTTACACCAACCGGAAGATCTCGGGCGATCTTTATTAACACAAATATAACGGTCAATATCGTTATACTTAACTGTACCATCAGTATAGACGTGCTTAAAGAGTGAGCTCATACGTTTACACCGATATGCGGTACATTCATTTTTAAGACAAGTAATTTTAGACCAAACATCGGGCACGTCTTCAATCGGCGTCAACGGTTTACCATCAATAAGTCGATTTAGGATTTCCTTAGTGAAGCCTATGCTATAACCGCTGTGCTTATCCTCGCAAAGACTCAGAAACGCCTTATATGCACTTTCGTAACAGGCGCATCCATAATCCCATTCGTTTGGGTCCCCGTCTCCTCTTTCTTTCTTAATGGCAATTTCGATTTCTCGCTTAGCCCACTCAGTCATGCTCATTGTTATTTTCTCCTTTCTTAGTGATCAACTCCGAATATGGCAGGCTCTCAATCCAATCGCAGAACCCCCACATACCGGAAGAAAAGTCTTTATTCCTGAATTTGTGCTCTTCTGGAGTTTCGTGAACTCTCCACTCATCTAGTTTATGATCCTTGCGAGACTTATAGATGTTTGCGAGAACTTCATAGTTAAGCATAACTGTTCTTCGCTGGTTGTAAGAGCTCGGCAGAATCTGTATCATCTGCCACCAGTAATCTTTCTTAACGCCAAGTTTCTCGGCCTCTGGATTGTTATAGTCTGCACGGTATTTGTTAAGGATATCAATGACATCATGCATTATCTTAATAGATGTCGGCTTCATATGTTCACAGCTGAAATCACTCATCTCAAACTCTTTCTCTGTGATCTTGTGCATGGTACTGCAAGAGTTTGCAACCGTACCTACCTTATACGTATCAAATTCCTTCCACCAGTATAGTGGAGCAGTGATGTCCATATATACTGTAATCATACGCATGAACTTACGGTGGTCTGTACCAGCTTTAGCAAGTCTCTTCATAAGATTGAGGTCGTTTGAGCCAATGAAGTATAGTTCTGATGGGTCAGAGTGAGAATTGTATTGTACATAATTGACACCCATATCATCTTCAGAAGAAAACCACCCGCTATCACTCTTCTCCCAAGAGTTCATCGGATTACGCATACCTCTGATGGCTGCCTCCCAGCCCATAACTTCTGTGTTTTCAATTTTAATCATTTACATCATCCTCCTTAAGATATTCATTGAGAAGTGCAAGATCTTTATGCGTTTCGTCAATGAATGTTATTTCTCCGGAATCTAATTTAACAACCTTCCCCGTATGGAGTTCAACCAGAGCCTTAATGTCCGGAATAAGTGCTCCATTAGCCGCCTGCTCAATTATATTGATCCAAGCAATGAAATAAGCCACATCACCATTTGCAACCCTACAAAGTCTATTAAGGTTTTCTTTAATAATAGGTTCCATGATTATTTTTCCTCCTTCTTATCAGAAACTACTTCAACCTTATAGCCGAGCCTTTTCTCAATTTCTTTCAGAGTCATCTTCCTGACATAAGGTTTAGATATATAATCAATATAATATACATCAATATATCTATCATATCTGCTTACATCTGTAGATATATCAGGAATTGGTGCATTCATAGAACCTGGGCCTATTTTTTCCACAATATCAACATTGGCTGGTACTGATACAGATCCAGTATGAATGAAAACATCTCCATACGAAATCTACTGTTGGTTGTTGTACTTAATACATATGTTGGGACCAAACGATGGCATTTCTAACGATGGTGCTTCTATAATAGGTAGATTCAAAGACAACTCGAGTGGAAAGTCAACCTTTGGATATATGCGAGTGTGCTCATTTCCTTTAGCATCACTGTATACATATGTCAGCTTCATGTAAAATCTGTAATCATGATCGTCTCTATACGTACTAATATCTTTTAGCCTCATAATAAAAACCCCTTTCAAAATATAAACCATTATTTCGAATATTGATCTCTGTTAACCGATCTATCCTCATCAAACCCATCAGGATATCTCTTCTTAAGCTTATCTATGTTCTTTTGAGCTATCTCACCCATATCAAAGCCGAACACAGTGCAAAGCTCAGCGGTAAACCAAAGAAGATCGCCGACTTCTTCTTTAAGATCATCGCGTCTTACCTCGTGTCCCTGCAACTCCTTCTGAAATATACCAGAGATCTCTCCAGTCTCAGAAGACAGCCCATACAAAGCGTGTGCCAGCTTCTTGCTTTCTGTGAGATCAGTATTTATTGTCCTTTCGGCGAGTTCCTGATAGTTCTTAAATGTCATTTCTGTTTTCATCTTTATCCTCCTTATTTTTCATAGCAAAGTCCATAAAACCATTAATGAACTTTGCAGCATCTCTCAAACCCTTCTTGTATCCGCTAAAGTGTGTAACCTGGAGCAAGAATATCAATGCAATGGTCACAGCTACAGCGATTGTGATCTCTACTATCATTTTGTTTCCTCCTTTATCTCTTCTCTAGCAGCCTTTGCTATATTGTAGATAAGCTCAAGCTCTTCAAAAGATATCATGGCACCAAGACTCGCATAAAACTCATGCTGTCCCTGACGCTCTCTATACTTATTAAGATTTATTTGTATCTCGCGAACGTTTTTATCTCCAGACAAGCTTCTTCGGGTTGCACAACCGGACATGCTAAAATATAGATCGGTAACATACTTACCATTAGACCGAATTAACCATCGATCTTTATGCTCTGAAGCGTTTCGTTTTTCAAGAACAACGCTTCTTCCATAGTCTGTATTAGTAGACCACTTGTACTTCCTCCTAAGCTTTGCTTGAAGATTCTTTCTTTTCTTTGACATCGCCATAGATATCGCCCCTTAAATTCCATCAACCTGGCTAGCAATCATGTCAGCTGTATGTGCGAGAAGTACACTCGGATACTTCTTTATTGAGCGATTGTAAAAATCCCAGTTATCGGGAGAATCAAATGCACCCATATGCCAGCGTATACATAGCATTTCTTCCTCGGTAAGAGTAAGCCAGTTGGATATCAAGATAACCGACTTTTCGCCGTGACCATTTAGCGTCTTGTTTGGGTTTGATTTCCAAGGTTTATTATTAAGGTAGTTCCTGTCATTAGGAACATAATCATCCACCTTGCAAATATCGTGGAACATACCTACAATAATTGCACTCTTAGCACTGTTTAGATCAGTAAGCCCCTCAAGTGTCCACATCTTAAGAAGATGCTCTGCAACGGCGCAAGAATGATCAAACAGACCACCATTATAGCTTCCATGATGCTTAAGTGACGCAGGAACGTCAAAGTAGCCAACGCTGTCAAGCCAGTCTGAGAAAGTTATAAAAGCGTTATCATGTATCGAATCAGCAGCACATATATTGCTATACTGCTTGTACATGATCTTCTTAAACTGCTGGATTCTCTCCTCTTTTGTTGTTTCTGCATTGCTATTGTAAAAAATACTCATCATAATAAAAACTCCTTTCAAATATCGTACTTATCTATCGAAATATGTTAACTCAGATACAAGGCACCCGAGCGTGTCAGCAATCAGAACAAGATTATAAGAAGATGGGGTTCGTGTTGCGTTTACATACTTGCTAATAGCGATACGGGACAGACCCGTCTTATCGGCAAGCATATATCGCTTTATCCCTTTCTTTTTCATTTTGTTCCACAAGACATCGGTTACTCTCAAAGAATCGATTGTAAATATCAATCTGTTTGCCTGTCCGATACATTAGTATCCCCCTTTTTCTCGATATTCACCTCAATACCTAGGTCGATAGCTTTCTTGAGAAGACTGCAAATGGTATTGTTCTCACCCTTGCTGACAATGCCGCACCAGTCGTCAATATCGAGTTTTTTCTTTTCATTACTCACCACTTATGTCTCCTTCTTTTCATCTGTTTGATTATTGTTCCTATGCGATGATCGTCTATAGCATTGTTGGTGTGCCTTTTGCGATCAATCTCGGCTTTCTTTTCATCGTGTTTTTTCTTTTCGTCAATATACTCCTGACAATCTGCGTGACAACCAACATGCCGTTTAGGAGCAGCACAGTCTTTACAGCAAGTGATCATCGTCGTCACCATAAATTTCGTTGTAGAACCTGTTTTCGAGACGTTCTTCCTCGTAGTTACGATTTCCCTCGGACTCGTATACAAGTACGAGGACTATGAGCCCAATAAAAGCTCCAATAAACATACCGAAAATAAAATTAAGCATGGTTAATCTCCTCCTATTAAATGTAAAAAGTAAGAGCCCCAGTTACGGGGCCCTCGCCTTTGAGTTTACTCAGATTCTTTTTCTTTTTCGTGTTTCTTGTTCACGTCCATCAGCATCTCACCAAGGCTCTTTACCGATTCGCCAAGCTTTACAAGCTTCTTATGTTCCTTATAATTGTCATAACGCAATGATGCGTCAACAAGTATTGCATAAGCCACACTTGCCACAAGCAGGCCGCTAATCGGTCCAAAACTTACCTTAACTTTTCCTTTGATCTGTTCCATAATAGAAACTCCTTTCAAAAATGTAATTTGAGTTTTCCTCATAAAGGAATGTGTTTTTAACGTGACTACTCAAATATCTTGAGCGGACAGTTGCTTGCTCTTTCCTCAGCAACGTTAAAACAGTGATCCTCTGTAATAAGACACATGAATTTGTCTTTTGATTCGCATCCCAACATAGGACAAGCCCAGCAGCAATCCGGAGCAGGATCAAGCACCAGCATTGCCTTTTCTTTTTTCTCTTTCATTCCCACCTACAAAACTTCCTTTCATTAAACTGTTTCTTTTGACCCAATGCCTTACTGATTGCAAGGTCTATTCCTGATCGGCTTTTGAGGTGATAGTAATACAAGTCGGTATAAGGAGTATTGAGCCTGTCAATTCTGCCGGCTGATTGAGCCATGACTTTATAGCTATAATTTTGCGAGTAAAATACAATCGTGTCAGTAAGGATGCAATTCCAGCCTTCGGCCCCCGCACCGTAATTGACACAGTATACCCAAGACTTTCCAGTAGGGACGGGTTGGTGTGCATGTCCGTTCCATTCCGCAATACTAACGTTTTTTCCATAATATAGTCCTTTCAATATCTCAAGCTCGTAATCAAAGTTATAGAAGATTATCATTTTTGGATGCTTCTCAAATAACTCAAGCAATGCCACTTGTCTGGAATCATCCTCATTGACAACCCTTCTCAAAATATAACAGAGAACAGAAGCCTGCTGGATTGGTTCGTTCTTATAAGGATCCCAGCGTGTTCTTGTAACATCCTTATACTTCGAAATATCGTACTTCACATAGACATCTTCATGATGGGCAATTGTATGTCTTGAGAAATCCATGTCTATCAATATCTTATTTCTTAACTTAATGAGTCGACCGGTGTTTACGTATCGATCAATCTTCGGGTACTTAGTGAATCGGGAATATATGATATGTTCTCTAGTAAATTCCGTTTTGTTTTTATAGAAACCATTGGCTATAAATACCGGAATATAGTCCTGCCAGGTGTCTCCAGGTGTTGCGGATAATATAATCCAGTCGTTTTTCCTAGAAAGATTCAAAAATGTTTTAACCCAAACCCCATTGCCGGTTACACGATCCTCATCAAATATAAAGAATGCTCCGTAAACATCTTTGTATTTTTTAATATTATTCCAGCTGTCAATAACAATTTTGTTATTGTATAACTCGTTCTTATCTGGATCAGTAGACATTAAATAATGTGCTAGTTCGCCTTCCCATTCTTTTGAATCTCTCTTCATGGCCGTGGTGATAATGTAGAGATCTTTTGGATTCTTCATAGGAATATAATTGCCATCTACAAAACTTCCGCCTTGCTCTTTGAAATAATAGTAAAGGCCGGTCCTAGATTTACCGGAACCGACCCCACCATTAAGTATGCAGCCATTTATCATTTGCTCGACTGCGTCCATCTGGTAATCATAGAGGAATTGCCTACTCATACAGTCTTTTCCTTATTCGCCAGCCAGTCCAAGCAGCTCTTTTTATCTTTAAAGGATTCCGTGAATGCTTCACCTGTCGTGTTATCAACAGCAATGTACTTCTTCTCCTTTTTAGAATAGCAGTAGAAGTTTCCGTCTGGTTTTCCCGTATTAATTATTTTAATGATATCATCGGACGAGACTTTATTTATCTCAGTTTCAACACCGTTTGATTTTACTGTGATAGTTTTCAACACAGTAACACCGGGATGCATCCATTTCCTGATGGTCTCATAGTAGTTACCCTTATTGCCGAGTGCCTTCTTAGTGATCGCTATAACGAGACCCTTCTCGGGATCAAAATTCTCACCTTTATTGCATTTTACAACGGTCTTAGTGCCGTCTTTCCACTTGACGACAGTTGCGGGACCGCTGAATATAACGTCATCAATATCGGGAAGTAGACTTGCAGTGCCGATACCATAGCGAGCGTTTAGCATTTGTTTATACATTTCTTTTGTACGCATGACGTTGTACTTGCAGTAATCTGTATAGTCTGTTCCTGTAGAATATGTGATAACGCCTCCAGGGTGTCCTCCAATCATTGGAGACGGTTCGACAACATTCTTTATTAATTTTTGCTTGTTGACTCTACCGTTATCTAATAACAGAAATTTAGGCTCACAACGATAGCTACCACAAGCGCAACGGCTTATATCCACGTCATTATAATGAAATGCCTTTTCGAGCGCATCTTTAAGAACATACTCTATGCGGCCATTCCCAAAAGCTTGTATCTCCATTACAATAGCGCTATGTCCACCATTAAATACCACCGTATCTCCAACCTTAAGCTCGCGAACCTCATTAATTGTCATCATAATAAAAACTCCTTTCAAAATAAAAACATAAAAGAGCCCATCCTAAGACAGGCTCTGTGTTACCTTATTTAACTTCTTCTCAAATATCTGATTAACAGCCAGATCAACCATAACCCACCAGTAGCAAACACCATGATGAAGTCAAAGATCAATCCGAGTGTACTACGCTTTTTCATAGGTCATTCTCCTTTTCATGTAAGATTACAATACTTTTAGAAAATTCTACAACCCAACCTTTTGGCTCCGCCTTTCTCGTCCCAGCAATAGTCGTCAAATTCATTATCCAGGAATGGAATACTAGCTGGAGCTGTAACAATAATGCGACCGTTTTCCAATTCTACAATTGCCATTGTACACGCCACGGTTCCTCCAGGATGTCCTCCAATCATTAACGAAGGTTCAACAACAGTGCTTTCAAAGCTCCAACCATGAAACAAAGCTTTCTTTTTAATGTCAGCTTTCATGTAAACATAGCAAGGTCTTAATTTTGCTTCTAGATATATCCCCGCCATCATTCATTCTCCTTTTTATTTGGGCATAGGCCAATACCCAACGCCTCACGTATCTCATTTGGCGTATAAGGGGTATGAATAGTCTGTTGCTCCCAATATCCGGCACATCTTTTGTTCTCATCGCTAAACCTTTGAAGGGCATCGATTAACGCATCAATCTCGCACCAGTCGTCAAACGTTATGGTTGCTTCGTTTAGATTATTTAAATCAGCATGTGGAGGCAGTAAACGCGATGGCGCACATAGTTTCATACGTGTATCCATACTTTTTAAATTAAAGGTGAGCACTGTCGCTTTTTTTGTGAATGGCGTTCTTAGAATATTTGTAACCTTTACTTTTAGCCTCTGCGAGAACCTTATTAAAATTGACCGTCTCAAGATCTCCAGCACGATGTACAAGTCTAGTAACATCAGGATATCTATTAGGTTCGTCACACATTGGAATCTCTCCGCAAGACTCTTTTGTTAGTACAAGGGAATATGAGTTAGTGAATGAGTTATACTTATCACCCTCGAACTCCACTTCGCATGGCTTAGTAAGAATCGGTCTTGACTCACTAATAGTCTTCAAATATCTTTTCATAGCTGCATAACGTTTCTTAGCACTTGGATTACTTTTTAATGAATTTGCATAAATCTCATCTTGCAATAAACCTTTCAATTCTTCTGTTTGTCCTTTGTCAAGCATCTCCAAAATTTTAGAATTTTGCATGAGGTGACAACTCCTTAGTTGTTTAGTTTAATGTTTTTATCCAGCAAAATATAATCAATTTCGTCGTTGCCGTAGGCCATGTCAAGAATATTAGGAATGCAGTCTTTTGTTGAATTAAACTGCTTTCTGAATAGTTCCTTAAGCATAACCATTCCGCCGTCGACTTCCGGAAAATCAGTCTCAACGCTATATTGCTCATAATAAATATAATCAACATAGCCCGCTTCAATATCCTCGTCTAGAAGATTATCTCCGGTTCCTTCAGAAATTCTTACAATCTGATTGAATGTAGGCACATAAATATAAATAGTATCAAACATGATTAACTCTCCTTTCAAATCACACCCAACTCTTCCATATATCTCATATGGGCATTACGAGCACGACGGTAAGCATCTTCTAAACAGAAATCTTTAATCATCTGCTTATCAAGACAAAGCGCTGCCAAAACATCATCATCTCCGGACCAGTTAATAGCATACTCATGGTTATCCATTTCATAACGGAACGCCTCTTCAGCAAACTGCTCATTTTTCATAGCGTTCTGAAGCTCCTCAGTATGCCTTCTCAACATTGCTTTAAAAGCCGGCACATCAGTCTTTTTCATGACATCGCCAATATTGAGATATGTGACACACTCTTCTTTAGTCGCTCCTAATTTCTCCAATGCCTCTTCCAATTGCTTTTCATTAAATGCATATGCAATAGGAAAGTCTGTCAATTCTTGTTGCTGTCTTTTCATCATGTCTAAATAAGCTTGTGCTTTCATGGTTGAATCACTCCTAAGTTGGTTTGTCCAATGGCTTAGTGACTATAAACATAAAAAAGAAAGAGCCCCAAGTTTCCTTAGAGCCCTCTCAATTTATTTGCGATATTACTCATCCATATAAGCCGCAGCAAACCTGTCAGCATCCTGAGTAACTCTCATTGACTGGAGATATGCAGTACGTCCTGACTTTCCGTTAACCTCCCAGTCATACGGTCTTATGTCCAGATCAACACTTACAATATCAATATCATCGATAATAGAGACACTATCCTCATCAAGCTTGTTTTGAACCCTGCCTGTTACCAGATAAATATGTGGACCGCGCTCGCTGAACTTGATCTTAACTGGCAGATACATGAACGGTGTATCATCCTCATCACGAGGAGGCTTGATCTTAACATTCCAGCCAGCCTCGATAAGCTCATCTGCGATCTCCTGGTTAGGGATAACGACAGCGAAGTTTCTGTCTCCCTCTCTGTTAAACTTTGATCCTTCGCCTCTGAAGTTTCTGTAGACAATTCTTGCCTCATCGATCTGAAGGATTTCTCTTGGTGCGTAAGTAATGTTCATAATAAATTTCTCCTTTTCAAAATATAAATTTTAAAGCAAAAGACCCAACGTAATTAACGCCGAGTCTTTACTCCGCTATTCAATTTTAAGCACTTCATCCATTTCCAGCACATTTCCATTTAGATCAGAAAGCTTATCATTAAGAGCACCAAGTATGTCATAAGCAATTTTTTCATTGCCGTCTGCCATGTTCTTTTTAATCTCTTTTGAAAGTTTTCCAATTTCAATTAAGTCTTTTGTGCTGACGTTATTGAATTTAGTCATGCATAATCACTCCTTTCATTACCGGAGTTGTAATTTTAGCGAACGTCGAATGGTGTTTCTTCGTTCATAGCAATTAGGTCTGAAATATCATAACCCAATGCGCAATCCATATGGAACTGATCGTTGCTGAAATGTTCGCATCCGATACAGCTTTCTTTTCCGCAAGCCATTACCCACGGCGGTTCGTCCAACTTCTTTTCCTCAACAGGAGGAACCGGTTCATCAGATATAAACCACTCAAAGTCTCCATACTGGCTTATAGCTTCAACAGCGTCATCAACAAGCTTAGTGTAGAAAGACCTGTCAATGTCGTTTTCCTTACCGAGTTCCTCAACCATCTCAGATTCAAGCCAACGATATCCCTTTGTACCAGCAGCTGCGTAGTATTTACCATCATTGACACGATAGAGAACACCACCATCGCAACCTGGCTTGATTGGGCAGAACCTGCCGACTCTTCCTACAAAACGATATGTATGACCCTCATCTATAAGTGGACGAAGCTCATCAATTCGTTTAGCTATTGGATCACCTTCAGGATCATTAGGATCCATCTTGAGTAATTTTTTCATGAGTTTCTCAGACTCTTTCTCATACTCAGATACATCGGGCAGAAGCTCGTTCATATCCAAATATAAATCGCCCTTGGATACGGCGATGGTCTCACACATATCGTCGAACTCAATAGGTTCTCTGCTGAACAGAGATTTGAACACATATGGAACCGCAAACTGCTTTCCTGTTGCTGTCCATTTGCCAGAGTCTCTGTCCTTGGCAATATAAACCGCATCATTAACCAAGCAGAACTTCTCGAAGTTGGCTTCAGTCTCGAATGTGTATCCATACTCCTTACCAAACTTGATAACAAAGTCCTGAATCTTCTTGTCCGCATTAGGTATCTTTATGGAATCAGTCTTGATGTGGGCTACCTGATATCCAAGTTTCTGTACCTCACGTTTAAGAAGAGTCATAAAGAGAGCTCCTCTTTTTGCCACAATGTTGTCAACATTTCTAGGGTCTCTGAATGGATTTTCAAATGCAGCACTTGTCAAACCATAGATAGAATTGATAACAATCTTCAGAGCCTGAGCCAAGTCAGCAGCCTGATCCTCGTTCAAATACGGCTTAAGTGCCCCACCAAGAAGCTTTCCTGCGGCATCAAAGTCCTTATGCTTAATAGCAACTCGGGCCTCTACAATATCCTCAAACCTCTTTGTGAATTCGGGACCAAAGACACATTCAAATATAGCACTGTGAGGATGCTGAGAAGCTACGTCTCCATCCCACACATTGACATGCATACCTGGTTCAGAATATACTCGTCCGCCTTCTCCGATTTCCTCATCCAAATATGTCGATTTGCCAAATTCGAATTTGTATCCTTTGAAGAATGGCAAGATACTCCAACCTTTAGGAAGAACTTCTCCAGGTTTGTAATCTCTGTATTGAGGAAGACCCTCGTCATCAAAGACTCTGAAAATATAATCTTTACCGAACTTGCGACGGTACTCCTCGTACTGATCACTCCCTACCGGCTTAGACATATCTCTGTAGTTGAAAACACCCTGAGGCTTGCGGTTGTTGCCAAATATTATTTTGGTAGACAAAGTATTGGTTGTATCATTAACCGTAGCAGTAGCACCGTGTAACAACTTAACAAGGTCTACCTGTACCTGTCTTGCCACAAAGTCTGCTTTACGAGCATTGAATACTGCCTCTGTCGCAATAACGTCGTTATCACAATATTCAGCAACCTTAGTCCACAGTTCTTCTGGAACAGGTTGATCCCAAGGAAGACCAAGCTCCTGGTGGTGGATACCTAATTCAATTTCCCACTTCTTAAGAGACTGTTTCTTTGTACAGAAATCATATACGTCTGTATATGACACATTATATGCCTCGCTAAAGAAGCAATTAGGCTCACCAGACATGATCTTCTGTGAGAGATTATATAGCTGTTCGTTCGTATAACCCATTAATCTTGCATACAAAATATGATTATCATACCTACGGCAGTAGAAACCTACGAGATTGTATTCCATAAGTTCTCCAATTGCCTCTGGAGTTGGGTTTACCATTCTGACGACTGGTTTACCCTCACCCTCGACTTTCCAGTTAACCAAGAACAGGTTAGGAAATACCTCGACATCATAGAATACAAGCTCGGTATCCTCGATTTTAGGCGGTGCTGGATCGTCCGACTTAAACTTCATCTTCTTCACGAGTTTAAGACAGTAGTCCGACTGATTTGTGCTATTTGCTGCAAAAGCAAAAATATCATTCTTCATATCGGACACATCATAATGCATGCCTTCGTTATAAGCCTCGTCCAGTATCTTGTAGATGAAGTCCACATTAGGTTTTGTACCAGAATGGACCTCTTTAGCAAGACACTTTTTTATAGTTGTCCGCAATCCCTTTTCAGTACGAACAACGTCTTTACTCACCATTTTTTCTCCTTTCAAAGGTAATCCAGAGCTAATAGTTGCAATGGCTATGTTTGCACACTTAGTGAGCATTCGTCTCAATGAACTATTGCCGGTGAAAACCTTAACCTCAATGTCGTCGTCATATATTCGACTTAATTTATTGACATCGCCAGTGTAAATATAATGCAAGTGAATGCCTGCTCCACTCTTACTTAACTCAGCGTATGTCTTAGGCCACTTACTAGCAGCCTCAACATTTTTCTCGAATGACTTCTTACCGTTCTCATCCTTAATATCAAAGTCAATGACGATGTGATTCTCAGGGACTTTAACATAATGAAGTTTTGAGGTATCAAGATCAGACAGCTTCGTTTTAACACCAGCCCATTTATTCATCGGGGTCTCTTTATCTGACGCATACTGAGCTAAGCAATCGGAATATTCCTTATCGAATATAGATTCTGTAGAATCGAATCTAATAAGATGTGAGTCTGTCTGTTCCTCTTTTTTCTCCTCTTCAAGCTCTTGAAAGAATATCTCACTTTTAAAGCCTTTATAAGAGCATTTCACTCTATCTCCATCGTCACCAGATACAAGCTCGTGGAACTCTCTGAAGTAGTTCTTGAGCTCTTCTTTGAAGTTTCTCTGAGAATATGGATAAGGCACTTTTGCCTCGTCACAATACTGCTTATACCTCTCCCAAGCAGTCTTAAGCGTCACACCATCGTCCTTCTTGAAAATATGGAACGAGTCTATGACATAGTTATAGAAGTCATTTGATGCACCCATCATCTCAAGAGGAATATAATTGTTGTACCTGCCTGGGTTTTCCAAATATACCTCTCTACAATGATAGGCAATGGCTCCGAGTTCAAACTTGACTTTTTCCATGCATGAATCGTACTCTTTGCTGCTGAGTTTGTTTCCTGATGGCGTTACATCAATCAATCTTCGGATAAGACCTGATTTACCATCTGTGATCTTTACAGGCTTATTGGTGCCCATGAAGAGAAAACACTTGAATCTATTTGCATACGTACTTTTAAACTTCTCATTGACCGTCATAAGCTCGTGAGATACCAAGCTGTTAAGTCTGGTGTTATCCTCAATCCTGGATAAGTCTCCATCATGCTGAATAGCCACAAGCGGATTACACTTAAACGCCTCTAATGCAAAAGAGTTACTACTTGAGCCTAATGCCCTAGCGTCAAAGACTGAGTAGTAACCCTCAAATAACATCTGGATAATATTCAAGATTGTAGACTTACCCGTACCTGCCGCACCATACAGCACCATGAACTTCTGTATAGTCTTGGAGTCGCCAGTGACTATGGCGCCTATAGCCCACTCAATTTTAGCTCTCTCATTCTCGGAATATAGAGTGCCAATAAGCTTGTCCCATGAATCGTACTTACCTTTCTCAAGCGGATAGTTAAGTCTCTTGCTGGCATAATCCTTTTTTCCGATTTCCATGTTGGAAAATATAATTTTCTCATCGAGCATAATGTAAGAATCTCTGCACTGCTTTTGACAATACTTATGCCATTTATCAATGCTACCGCTGTCTGAGTCCCACATATGGAGAACGATAATGTGATCGTCGATATTCTTGCAGTTTTCCTCACGATACTTGTCAAGTTCTTTATCTATGAGTCTAAGAGCATCATCTTCATCTGTGGACCAAAGACCCTTTTCTTCGACCCACACTGCGTAGAAGTCACCGCCTCTGATCATTAGATCGGAACACCTACCCACAATAAACTTCGGGTAGATCTCCATAATGCCCTTTTTCGGGGTTCTCGTGCAAACCCGCATAAAGTCTAACACATTACTTTTTCTCCTTTCATTTAGTCAGCCTTTTTATAAAGCTAGGTACGCTCTCAAGAGTCCAATACTTGTTATAAGACTCCTCGTCGTACGAAAATATAACATCATACCCCAAAGTCAAACGAACTCTGATACTGTTCCTACCATTTGGATAGTATTCCTCAACCTTGTCGTCATACTGAGGAAATAGTGTTTTAAACACCTTCTCATACAGTTCACCATGCAGCATTTTTATCACCTCTAACCTATAATACTGTCAAGATACCAATTGAGTTGGTACCATATCTCGACCCTTCGCAAATCTTGCTTACAATGTCTGATTGTAAACAGACCGCCTTTTCCGTCCGGCTCATACTTCCTTTTAAGAAAAGTGGATATAATTCGATCAGCCACCAGCCTATCGAATCTATCGTCCGTCATGCCACCAAGACCAAGATTCGTAATCATGCCCCAGAACCACTGACCGGTTCTATCTCCTAAATTAGGATCGTCCATGATACTCTCTTCACATCTGATCGCTAAAGCCAACATCATTTCAAGTACACTGCATGGCCCGTCTAAATATAAAGACAGATCCTCGTCGTATTCCATAAGAGTAAAACGGCGCCTTAAAGCCACTCCGTCCTCGGCTCTGTTTATGTCCTTACGGATGGTGAATGTGAATTCTGTGCAGTGCAGATACATCAAAAGCTTCCTGTATGATACATTTTCGGGAAACCTATCTCCGCACACAACGTCAGACATCCACTCGAAATATCCGTTAGCTATCTCGTCTCTGAAGTTCATGTGTTATCAACTACCTCAGAGAAGTTTCGCTCGTCAGCAAGAATCTCGTAATCGATCCTGTGTCGTTCATTTCGTACAAACACTGAATCATCCTCATACTCTCCGAAATGAGTCAAAGATTCTACTCCGACCATAGCCTCAACATCTTCAATAGGATTATCGAAATCGTCCGTAAGCACACCATCAGCGTAATACGTGAGTGTCTCGGTTCCGTAATCGTCAAGAGTATCAAACTCTTCTGGTGAGATTACGTATGGTGGCTTAGGTATTGTTCCATCTTGTCTTTCCACAAATAAATAGCCCCTTTCATCAATAATATCGTGACATTTGTCATACCGTTTTTTCATTTCTTCGTATTCTTTTTCGTGTTTGTCTTCTGACTCCATTTTATCAGTAGACTCCTCTTCTTTCTTCTGTTTTTTCGAGAATGTCTCTTTAACAGACTCGATTTCTTCGTTTGCGATTTTCTCGTACTTGGTTTTAACAAATTTCCAAGTAGCAAGGGAGCCTAAAGCGGCCCCGATTGCAAATATAACTACGTTACTCAATTTCATAGAAGTCTTCGTCCTCCTCTTTCTCATCTCGCGTGGACATGACTGTAAAAGCCAATCCTCCAAAGAATATAGAGGCACTCAATAGAATCCCTCCTATGATATGCCTCTTTTTCTTGGTGTTCATTATATGGTCTAGCGTTAACACTACACTCCTTAGTCGATCCACGTTCCCATATCCCTTCATTTTTTATTTTTTGAGCAATATCAAACCTTCAATAAAGCATACGCCAGCAATAGCTGCAAACGCACAAGACACAACCATTCTTTTACGCATGACTAACCCCTTTCTGTCTGATTACTTACGAGTTTTAATGTCTTTCGGAAAATATAAATGATCTCCGAACACGAAGCCCGGAAGCAAGCCAAGCGAGTACATCGCAATTACCGTATCTGTACCCACTTCAAGCTCAACCGCTGCTTCTTTTTCGTCAATAAAGCCTATGAGTTTACCATCTTTAAAAACCTCCTCATCTTCAAGATGATTGGACATGATTAAGATGATCAGATCTCTTCCGGTCATTATTTATCACTCTTTCTCTTTTTAGACATAAGATCAAATACCGCACCGTCAACGTTGAAGTCAAGCCATATGTTACGCTCTTTACCATTTACAAATAGACGATTTGCTTCCTTATTAATATCATATACATTGAAGTCTACGAAGTTTGCAAGGTCGTTTCTTTTTGGATCATAAAGCCAACCAATTTCCTGACCCGCTGGAATACGGTCAAAGCCGAACATATCATAAACCTCATTCAAGAACAGGTGTCCCTGTGTTTTAAGTTTGTCGTTTGCCCAATCCTGCATTCTGCGTACGAACATAAGATTAAGGTTTGCGTCTTTACTCCAACCGACGCATCCGTCATCAAAGCATCTTGCAAAATCACTGTACTGGGCAGTAGCATTATTGACTGTTTCTTTTTCTGTTGTAACTTCGCCTGTTTCTGGGTTAACAACTTCTGTCTCAATTTCTTCAGCCTTTACACCATAACGAAGCTCCTTATCAAGACCCTCGCCGAAACGATCAACAACTCTACTTCTGTATTCCTTGAAGCCCTTGTCTACAGCGGCATATGCGGCAGTGAGAGCAGCGTTACGCTTACGAATAATGTTGTGTCCTGCGAGAATACTTGCTATAGATGCGGCACCAAGAACAATAGCCGGACCATAAAGCTTAGCAAACTTGACAGCAGTCTGAGTGTAGACGATTGTTGTATCTTTCTTCAGATCCTGCTCTGTATAATCTACGTCTTCCATTTGTGCTACCTGATGAATTTTGTCCATCTGATCGTGCATGTCATCAAGAATTGCACCCGCTTTTGTTGTGGCTTTACAAGCCATTACTGCGCTGGTTACGCCACCAGCAATACCAGCAACCAGAAGAATTTCCGGGCTGTGCTTTTTAACATTGAGGCCAAGCTTGTGGAAGCTTCTTGACATCTTGTTCATAAGTTCTGTTTTCATGATTTAAAACTCCTTTTCAAAATTTATTGGTGTTCCGACAGTACCAACACTGCCGTTTGAATCTGTTGGTGTGAAATGATCTCCAGGCATTGGATACTTAAACCTGAACATCAAATAGTTTGCAGCATCGATAAGATGCTCTGCATTATGGTCTTTCTTAAATGCATCAAGACAGAGTTCTGCTGTTGCTATAGCATCAACCCTGCCTTCTGCAAAGTTCTTTCTTGCTGGTCCATACTTAAAATATGAAACCTCAATTCTGTGTTTACGTTCCTTATCGAATTGCTCCGAATACTCGGTTCTCAAAATATCGCTCATACATAGACCTCCTTAGTTAATAGGAAGAGCCTTAGGAAGTCTCAGCATATATCCGTCTCTTACTCTGATAGGTTCTGCATTACGAATGTTTGTCCAGCCGTACTTATTGTCCGTGTAATTACCACTTACACCTACAAGATCATATAGATCAGCCACTGATACAATTCCATATTGGTCAATTAATTCGTCCATTCTTGCAAGGACTTCTTCTGCTTCACCTCTGCTGTCGAGCACGATATCATCGAAGCTATATGGGGATGTTCTTACTCTATCCCTATCGCGATAACGGTCATCATCACGTCTGTCATAGTAGTTTCTATAAGAAACCCTATCGGCAGAACTTCTCTTTGATCTTCCGCCGGTGCTACCGTACAGAATCATATCAATTCCGTTTGTGACCATCTCTGAGATTGCTCTCTTAATCGATGGGATAAGTACATCTGTGATAACGTAAGACTTCACGTTGTGAATATCTTCGGATATAAAGGTGTCAGCAAACTTTGTTACACCATTCTTTTTCTTAACTTTTACATTACCACTTACGACCTTTTCGACTTTCTTTTTGTCTGGATTAGGACCTGTTTTAATATCGGCCATTAGAATTTACTCCTTTCAATAAAACAAAAAGGGAAATACCTTGTTCAGGTACCTCCCTCTTGTTAGAACTTTTGTTTCGTTTATTCTTCTTCCATCTCTTCAATGTCTTCAACTTCCAAGTCGCGCACTGGCGCTTCATCTGGAGCATAGACACGATAACCCTTACTTTTCAGATACTCAACCTTCTCGGACTCTTCCTTTTCTTCGTCCTTGCGCTTCTTTCTCTGTCTCAGCTTACCTGCCACGGTAGCCAAAGCAGCTCCAGCCGCAACAAGACCGACCTTAAGTATAAGTCCGCATCCTTTGTCGTCTGACTTCTGTTCGGGCGTATCGATAACCTCTACGTTATCAGATGTAACCTCGTCAATGTTTGTAACTTCCATAATTTCCTTGTCTTCCATTTTCAAAGACTCCTTTCAATAATATAAATTCGGAACATTTCGTTCTCATAAAATGCATTGCAATTTTCGCGAATTAGCAATAGTCGTACTTAGGCGGATTGACATAATCGAGCACAATACAAGGCATGCCTTCGTACTCTGTTTCTTTACCTGCTATTTGCGAGAAACAATAAATCTCAAGCAGGTTATCAACATTCCAACCCATATCATCGCCGACACTCGAATGCGGGATACCGATTTCGTCGTAGAAGTCATTAAGAGATGCTCCATCAGTAAAAGCAGAGCTTAATATACTTTTGTTAATTGCATTCTCAGCACTCTTGATTGTGTTCATATCCGACTTGAAGTATCTTGCTGATATAGGATCAAAGAATAGAACACTGCCTCTGTCCGTGACAATAACATTGCCAGAGTTCAAAGGTTTCTTCTCGATCTGCTTTTTAGCAACTTTTTCCTTTACTACTTTCTCTTTCTTCTCGCCAATTGTCTCGACAACGGCATCCTTATACTCTGCAAGGGCCGTTTCTGAAAGTTTATAAGCAGCTGTAATTGCGGCATTACGCTTGAGGTTGACTGAGCTTGCACCGATCAAACAAGCAGTAGAAGCCGTCGCTGTGAGCACTGCGGGAATATAAAGTTTCCAACACGCCTTAACGACTTCTTTCTTTGTTGGGCTTACAACATCATAAGTATTCCTATCAATATGATCAAGCCCATCTGCAATTCGCACAGCCTTAACCGTCGCCTTTCCTGCGAGAAAGACGGATGTGATCATGCCAGCAATACCTATGCCAGTAAGTATCTCTGGACTGCGTTTCGTCACCGTACCTTTTAAACTTCTGGTGAACTTAGTTAGTGTTTCCTTTGTCATGAAGTTTTTCCTCCTTTTTATTTATGACATCAAAACGGAAGAGCCCTTGATTAGGACTCCTCGTCTTTTTTAGCCAATGCCTCGTTGACCTTTTCCTCGATAACCTTTTCTTGCTCTTTGCCACTTGCATAATTAGATATTGCAGTTGCAGCAAAACCTAACGCCATACCAGCAAGACCAATAATTTTGGTCCATTCGATTTTTTTATTCATTAGACATTCACTCCTTTCATTAAAGTCGATGCTATTCTTGCGAAATTAATCAAACCAAGGTAACTCTTGTGGTGTCTCAATGCAGTAGATCTCCATACCATCATCCGTAGTAATCCTATCGAGAACTGATTCGAACGAGCGCATAGTTGTGCCGTCAAATATAGTAACTACATTTGAGTCATCTGTATCATCTGTATTATCTCGAGGTTCGAGTTCTTCTTTGGCCACTTCTTCAATGATCCTCTTATCTGCATCCTCACCGTAAATATCGCTGACTTTACGCTTATAGTCTTTATAGGATTGATCGAGTAATGCATAAGCGCTCATAAGCGCAGCCTGATTACGCTTGTTAAGTGCGTTTGCCCCAAATATACAAGCGATTGTGGAGACACCTACAGCTATAGCCGGAATATAAACAGGACCTGCCGTTATAATTTTCTCCTTAACTGTAAGCTCTTCTCCTTTTTCTTGCTCTGCCTCATCAAGAATCCTCAGTGCTTTTGGTGTGTCTTTTACCGCTATCACGGCGGTTGCTCCGACTCCGATTGCACCCATCACCGTAAGAATGGTAGATGAATGCCGTTTTAAAAATGTGTTGTTCATGGTTTAAAACTCCTTTCATTTATCCGCATCTGCAGAAAATTCCAGCTTTGCTGGTAATATAAAAACAAAAGAGACTCATTATGAGTCTCCGTTGTTGGAATCTTTAATAATAATCGCGATTCCGATTACGACCAATGCTATTCCTAGGATTGTCATAATCATCACCCCCTTTTAATCGTTTCGTTCCATTAAAGAAAGTGTAAAAATCGCGAAAACAAAAGCAAGAGTCTTTCGACTCCGCTTTTTAGATTACTTCTTTTTCTTCTTGATAATTTTCTTAATGATCCAATACGCGATCAACCCAAATATAATCACATCACCGAATAGAATGATTGATGCACCTCCAGCAATTCCAATGCTAAGTACACCAATAACCACTATTAGGACTAACGCAATTAATAAGATTGTAAATATAATCATTTATAATTCCTCCTTTGAAATATGTAATCTTCCATTAAAGGAGGTGTAAATTGCGCGAAGAAAGAAAAGAGCCGAAGCTCTAATCTTTTAAAACTATATCTGTTGTTTCGTAACCACAATTTATTATTTCTTTATATGTTTCTCCTTTCATTATAGGATTTGTTGTTTTGGCGAAAAGGGAAAAGCCGAAGCTTATTCCCCTTCCTCAGTACCACATTTGTTAAGTTCCTTAATTGTGGCATTTGCAAGTGCCAGTTGGAATCCCAACTGTTTAGTTAGTAAAATCCGTCGATCAAGCATCTCCTTTTCTTTAGCATCAAAAGCAACAATACTCATTAGCTCTTGCAACTCGACGCTCATCTTAACGGTTTCTACTAATCCAGTTAGTTCCTCCATTTTTGGCATTTTGTTCATAATAAATTCCTCCTTAAGTAAAACAATAACCATTTTGGTTTTCATAAAAGAGAATGTTAATCTCGCGAATCAAATATTTCGTCTATCAAAGCATGTTTCCCAGCGTTCTCTTTTCATCGGCTTTACCTTTAATGCCCACATGATTTGACGTATTGTCACTGTAGGGTATAAGCCGTCCGTACATTCACCTGCACGAGAGTCGAAGAACTCTTTGAATCCTCTATGTAAATATAATTCGTCAGTAAGCCACGAATCTATCTCGCCACACCAAGTCGTTTTGGAGATTGGATCATGGCGTTGCTGAATCACTGCTAAACCTTTATTTCCTATCTTATATAATGTGCATTTACTATAAACAGGGTGATTGCAAATATAAATCTGTCCATACATAGACATAAACATACTTGGTTTCTCGTAATGATATCTCATAAAACCTCACAGAAAAATAAGAGACCTTGCATTAAGGCCCCTTATCAATTTGTTTAATAATCTTCAAAATCAGGGATAGGCTCTTCCATCATTCGAATAACGTTACATTCTCGTCCGTCATTAAGTTCAATTTTGCTATGAGCAAAGTCAATCCAAGGTTGCCAGTACATATCCATACATTGACCCATGGTCCAGCCTAGTTTGTAACCTTCGTCCAAAAGGTCTAAATCTAATTCATCGTACCACTCATTCAAATATGCATAATCTCTCATTACAAGATTACGATTTAAAGTGTATTCTGCTTGCTTGACTTTCTCTTTAGTTGACTCAAAATATCTTTTAGAGTAGTCATCATAGAACAGCTCTTTACCATCATCTACTCTAATTGAGACTTTCTTATACTCGTCTTTAGCAATTTCGTTCTTAACATTCTTATTAGATCCTTCGCCATAGAACTCTTCTACTTTACTTTGATATTGCTTGTAAGATTGATCCAGCATCGCATACGCACTAACCAAAGCCGCTTGATGGCGTTTATTAAGGACGTTTGCCGCAAAAATACAAGAGACAGTGACTGTTCCCATTAGAATAGCAGGAATATAACTTGGACCTGCTACAACGATTTTCTCTTTTACAGTAAGCTTTTCCCCCCTTCTCAATTGTAGCCTCCTCTAAAATATCATTTGCCTTAGTGGTGGCTTTAGCCGTCAATACAGCAGTCCCTACTACTCCAATTGCTCCTACAGTTGTTAGAATAGTAGCAGAGTTGTTTCTTAAGAATCCCCTTGACTTGAGTGACAGTTTTTGTAATGTTCGTGAGTCTTTCATTGGTACTCGCCCTTTCGATTAGGATAAAAGCAAAAGAGAACGACGGCTTAACCCTTCCGTACTCAGGTGATCAATCCCTTTCCTTGTTTCCTATAAGTTCAGTTAATCTCTCCCTGAATCATCCCGTGATTCCTCTTTCATCGTTCTCTTCATAATACCCCTTGTTATTTTCGTGTAAGAAAGAAAAAGAAAGACACTAAGTTTCCTTAGCGTCCTCCTTTAAATTAATCAGTTCAGTTCTTCCACTTGAACCAACTAGCCATGCTTCTTCCTGGCGTCGATGTGAAAGTCTCCATCTGCTCGACTTTGCCGATAAATCCAGCTAAGCTACGTTTGCAGACGGTATCAATAATTGGTGTCAGGAGCACTCCAGCAGCAACCGTACCGATCTTAATCATAAGGTCTTTCTTTTCATTTCCAACCTTCTTAGATTCGTTTCTTACGTTTGTTGCCTTCGCAATCTCTGCCAACATTTTCTCGTACTCGTCTGAACCTGGCTCCAAATTTGCCAGCTTATCGTACATTCTGTTCAACTCTTCATCGTGCCTTTTCCTCAGCTTGTCCATTTCGATTCCTCCTAAAAATATTGTGAACTAATCGTTCCATAAAAGAACGTGCTACTCTCGCGTTTCGACTTTCATGGTGACATACTCTTCTTGCATTATGTCTTCTGGGTAAGTCGATAATTCCAAAAATAAATATGGACCGTCCGGATCAGAATTGTTGACCTTGAGTGTACCCACCGGCTCGTTTTTAGCTCTATTTCTAGTAGCCTCGAATATTGAACCAGCAACAAAACCGCAGAAGAACATACCCGCACAGGATATAATCAGTGTCAAAATATCCAACTAAAACCCTCCTTTCTAAAATGTTTTTCAAAAATTCCAACCCCGGGATTTTTTCGACATTACAAAAATAACATCATTTGTCGTCACCCACGTACGGAATTTAAGCTAGCTTAGATAAAATTTAATCTAGGATAAAAGAAAAAGGAAAGCCCATGTAGGGCAATCCTTTTAAACTCTTACATTTTCAAGATAAACTTCATTTCCTCTCTGGTGAATCTTGATTGGAAATTTACCTCTTTTAGCAGCCACGCGAAGTGCATTTGCAGCACTGTGGACATCTACGTAATTGTTTTCGCTGTATTCGTATTTTCCGAATATAGCATCACTCTCGTAGAATTCCCCAAGCAATATCTGCAAGCTATTCCTCGTCGTTGTCTTCTTTTTTGGTAAATCCTTTACTTTTACTATTCTCGCCATATATAAATTCCTCCTTAAAAATATGTATGAGTTTCCTCATAAAGGAGTATGTTTTTAATGCGAGCAAAAAGAAAAGGAATCCTAAATTAGGACTCCTCTCCTTCAGAAATTTGCTCTTTCTTTTTATCTTTGTTTTTAGCTTTTCCATAAATGGCCATTGCAGCGATAGGAACCGCTATAAGAGATGCATTCAGTAAGACAACACCTTTACCGTGTTTCTTCATGTACACCTTCTCCATAGCTCTTTCTTCTCTCTGAATATCCCACCATTCTGTGAAAAATCCTTTCATGATAAATTCCTCCTTTTAATTTCTTCATAAAGGTACATGTTTTTTTCGCGAATCTAAATATAACTCGTACTCAATTTCAGTTATCGTATCGGCGATATTCTGCAATGTATCCTTTGTATCTCGTATAGTTCGGAATAGGTCATCTGGATGGCATAAGTTTGCGTCATTTTTAAGGTTTTCCGCATCATACTCCAAAATAGCGGCAAGACAATGTATTAATCTAGCCTTATTTCTGATCTCAATTTTTGTTCTACTTCTCATGTTTATCTCTCCTTAATCTCTTGATTCATTCAGCAGCCAGAAAAACCGTCTGTATCTGTCATAATAAGTATCTCTGCTACAAGGTATGTTCATTTGTGATTTTAAGTATGTATAAGACAGTCCTTCTGTCACTGCTTTTAAAATATAATCATGCAAATCCTCATCCGCCTCTTTCGAAATACGCTCGATAAGCTTAATTCGTTCGAGACAATAGAGTTTTCGCATTGCATGCTTTGCTGTTGGATCTCCTGGGATATTATCACTCGCCAATCTATCTACTAAAGAAGATGGGATTCCAGGATTCCGTCTGTATTCTTTCTTCCATTCAGGATATTGCAAGCAAAAATGTTTAAGCTCGTAATGACGATGCTTATCAATCCAGTATTTATTATCTTTAGAAACCTCAGGACGAATCATTGTTGCCAATACTTCTTCGCTCCTCTCTTATATCTCTGGGAGCCTTTTACGAGTTTGATAGTGGCTTTTTCAAGTCTTTCCTTACTCACCTTTCCATGAACGTGCACAATAGCGTTTTTAAATCTGTATGTTTTCATATACAAACACCTCTAAGATAAGAAAATATCAATTGCCTCTACATTGGTAAGATTCAGGAGTTCTTTCAGTTTGAGTGCATCACCTATAGTTATCTCTTCATTACGAGAAATCTTTTTGTATAGTTCAGCAGCTGTATCAACATGTAAACTCTTCTCAAAAATCTTAAAAATTATTTTATTTGCATCCAATACATACACCTCTTTCTGGTTGCGTTTCATGCAACATCTAAAAGATAACACCATTCCAATTTTTCTGTCAATACATTTTTTTCGCATAAAATGCAAATATTTTAATCTAGGTTTGCTTTTTGTTTGCACGTATGCAAATATTAATATATGATAAGTTTTGTCAGAAAGGAGACAAGATAATGTCTATAGGAAAACGAATAAAGAATTTACGAACGAAAAGAGGTATGTCGATCGATGATCTTGCATCTAAACTAGGTAAGAATAGAACAACGATATATAGATATGAAAATGGAGATATTGAGAATTTGCCATTGAGCATTCTTAATCCACTCGCTGAAACTTTAGACACAACCCCTGCTCATTTAATGGGGTGGAATACTAAAGAAATGCTATCTACAAAAATATCAGATGGTGAAGAAGAGGCCATATATTCGTCAGTAAACGAAACCTATGTAAGGCATGTAGAAGCATGGCATAAAGCGTTCAGCATGGACCCGTTTACTGATGAGGAGCACGAGAAGCTTATGGAGTATGGTAGATTCTTAATTTCACAGAGACAAAAATAAAAGGGAGTTGAAAATAACGCGAAGGAGGTGATGCCAACTTTATTCCTTGGCAAGTACATTATAGATATAGGAAGTGACTCCATGACAACATTTGATATGAATAACGTAACATCTAAAGCTTTGGATATGGATGTTTATGCAATTTACTTAAGAAAATCCAGAGCAGATTTAGAAGCCGAAAAACTCGGTGAAGGAGAGACACTAGCTCGGCATAGGAAAATGCTAGAAGAACTTGCAGCTAGAAAAGGTTTTTACATTGGTGAAATATACACCGAATTAGAGTCTGGTGAGTCTATTGCCGGTAGACCCAAGATACAGAAGTTACTCGAAGATTGCTATAAAGGAAAATATAAAGGCATCCTCATAGTTGAAGTAACTCGTTTATCTCGTGGTAATCAAGGTGATGCTCAAACAATTATGGACTGTCTTAAATACTCAAATATGAATAACGGCGTGCTAGTTGTAACTCCAACTAAGACATATGACGTAGCTCACTCTCAAGAAGACGAAGAATACATGGAATTTGAACTATTTATGTCTCGTAGAGAATATAAGATGATCCACAAACGTATGGACCGTGGCCGTAGACAAGCGGTTGTCGAAGGAAATTACATGGGCGCTTATCGTCCGTACGGATACAATATTGTAAAGACCAAGACAAAGCGTACACTAGTCCCTAACGAAATTGAGGCTCCTTACATTAAGAAAATATTTGAATGGTCAGTTAAAGACGGTCTATCAACTCATGACATAGCAAAACGATTAACCGCTATGGGTGCTCCGACATATCGAGGAGATACTGAGTGGACTAAAGATTCGGTTAAAACTTATTTGACAAATCCGGTTTACATGGGAAAAGTCAGATGGAATAATCGTATGAGAATTAAGACTATGGTTAATGGCGAACTTAAAATAACTCGCCCACGTTATCACTCAGATCAGTATATGCTATATGATGGCAAACACATGAAAGACGCTTTGGTCGATGAGGAGACATTCAGAGAAGCTCAAAAGAAATTTTACAAAGATCGTACTCGTTCTGGATTGCGACTTAAAAATCCTCTTGCTGGCTTAGTCTATTGCAAGAAATGTGGCAAGTCTATGCATTTGCAGCCTTATGACAAGACTCGTAGTGACCGAATCGTTCATAAGAGTAATGCCTCAGGATGCAGAGTCAAGTCGGCAATAGCTAGTGATGTTGTTGCAGCCGTTACTCATGCGTTGCGTACGTACGTAGACGATTTTGAAGTTAAGATAGAGAACTCTCCTGATATAGACGAGAATGACATACAGAAGCAAATAGATGCTCTTGTTAAAGAGATGCATAAAATAGAAAAGAAGAAGTCGAAATTATTTGATTCGTGGGAGAATGATGACATTACGAATAATGAGTTTGTAGAGCGTAAGGCAATCCCCAATCAACGATTGGAAACGTTGGAAAAGCAAATAGAAGACTTGGAATATACTATTCCAGAAAAAGAAGAGTATGAGGAAAAGCTAATACTTGTATCGGAAGCATTGATGACAATACAAGACGATCGACTCGATGCGGCTACTAAAAATGAATCCTTAAAACAGATAATCAGCAGAATTGAATTCAGTCGCGAAAATGATGTAGAATTCATATTAGACATAGACCTACACCAATAAAGTGGGGGTTAACTTTTACCCTTCGTGTATATCGTTATGGTGTTATTTTTATAGCGCCCCGATGATATACACGTTGACAAAACAACGCTTGGAGGAACTATAAATGAGAATAGTATGGAAAGATACAGCAGTAGAAAGAGCAGACTTCAAATACCGCGGATATTGGATTGAGGGTTATAAGAATGGTTGGACCATAACGATCCCAGGAGATAATAACATCTACAAGACAAATAGGTGTGCAAGGAATGCTATTGATGAGGCACTAGGATATGAGGGAAGAAAACATCATAAACTCCCTAAGAGATTAAAATATGGTTATGAGATAATTGGAACTAAAGATGATAAGAAATTGGGATAAAAAATAAAAGGCCCTGTCATATTGACGGAGCCTTTATTCTTTACTTACGATAGGTCTCAATCTTAGTTTCGATTTTACCTACACGATGATTAAGATCGTCAATCTGCTCCCCGTGTTTTTTGATTCTTTGATTCTGAGTAACATTATCGGTTTTGAGTGTGTCAATCGTGTCATTCAACTTCTGAATAACAATTCGTAAATCGTTTATTGGTTGCACGAACTTCATTATTACAGCAATAAATCCGCCAAGAGTAATGACAGCCAGAACCAAATATCCGACAAATTCTGTCTCATTCATTCTGACCACCTACTACTTATCTACTTCAGGTAGTCCGGTGGCGATAGACGTCAGTACGGATACCACACCAGATAAGAGTGAGGCAGATGTAATTGCAACCCAGTTTACGTCTTCAACGAATGTCGCAGTTCCAATCAACGCTACAGCTGTCTGGCAGACTGTACGGATTGCACGTATCGCAATTGCTTTCCAAAATTTCTTATTCATTCTTCAGTCCTCCCATCATACTTTCTAATTTTAATAATCTTGCTTTAAGATCATCAATCTCAGTCTGTTGTTCTTCTATCTTTTTGTATGCCTGCTGAATCATATGAGTATTCAAGGCAATGAACTCTTCATATCTCAGAGAATATAACTTGTCATAATGTATCTTATTAGCCTCTCGCTCTTCATCGGTCAGAGATGAATCCTCCTCGAAGTCAAGTGTTACATCTTTCTCGATACATATACCAGCAAACTGCTCGGTGGTCAGACCACTTGTAGTAAGTGCATCCTCAACCTCCTGAGCTATGTAGCCTAGATGATCTCTGTGACCGATATTCTCCTTGGCATTGTACTTGTAAGTTACAGGTCTCAGCTTCATGAAGAATTCGACATACTTATCACTCAGATCATAAATATCTTTTTTGAGATTCTTATCTGAGGTGATTGCCGTACTTCCACTAGAGCCGAGATATGTACCGCCTCCATGGTTGTACAGACGAACAGTATAACCTCTTATGTTGGTTACACTTTTCATTCCGTCGCTAGTCGACACCGGTCCGATATAGCTGCTAAGTCCATCAGAGCTACTGTTTATCAAGTCATGTATCAGACCATCTTTCCATCGACAGTTCAAAGAAGTAGAAGTCGAGTATGCTGCATTCAATCTGAATGTGCCTGCGGTTTGCAAGGTTACATTTGTCGATATGCATCCTCCAGATACTTCGTTATATATCTTTAGATCATCACCAGCATCATGACCAATATAGCCTTTTCGGTTTGTGTTATTTCTAGCGTCAGTATATGAGCTATAAAAACCTATCCATTCGTTTTGAAAACGAACCTTACCGACTTGAGCAGTATTGTTACTAAGACAAGGCATTCCACCATCGCATTGTATAAACAGATTTCCGGCAGTTGTGCCATTGCTCTTTGCCATAATTTCGTTTCCGTCCATGGCAAGATGCGTTCCGGATGGATTACCGATAATGATAGTACCGGTATTAGCGGTAGTTGGTGAAACATCCGATCCAGCTCTAAATATAGCTTGATAGTTTACATCAAATACATTCGCAAGCTCTGCTGGTTTACCCATGGATACACCAGATCCTCCCGATTTAAAGTCGATAGGAAATTTTGTGCCACCCAAAGTTATGGTCTTACTTGTGTCTCCACTTTTACTATCCGATACCACTACGGTAATTGTGTATGAGCTGTCCACACTAAGTGCGCCGGCACCAATTACCTGAGATACACTTCCACTTGATCCACTTCCTGCTGGAGAGACACTTGTGCTTCCCCACACTATTTTGATTGACGAAACAGTTGCCGTGTTGCCCGTTACGGTACAAGTAGACCAATTGAATGTGACTTTTGCATAGGTGCCCGTCTCTACGGCGGTACCTTCTGAATCGCAACGAATCGCTTTAAGACTTGAAATAACCGGTTTTGTATATGTCAATTCCCAAACCGCATACAATGTGACTTTAGCGTTTGCCGTGTACCTTCCACCAGCAGAATAAGCCACGCCTCCGGTTGAAGACGTAGCCCATCCTTTGAATGTGTAATTTGCACGAGTTGGTTTGGTTGAAGACAGAGTTAAAGCCGTTCCATACTTCTTAGTCTGAGCAGATGGTGCACCTGAACCTCCGTTAGCGTTGTAAGAAATGGTATACGTAATCTGATTCCATACGGCATACAGAGTTGTCGCTGCATTAGCAGTATATGTAGCTCCTGAGTTATACGAAGTACCGGTTCCGGAAGCATTAGTATTCCATTTTGAAAATGTGTAGCCCGTTCTTGATGGTTTTGTGGTCGAGAGTTTTATGTCAGTACCATGCCATTTTGTTTGAGCAGATGGTGCACCTGAACCTCCGTTAGCGTCGTAAGAAATCTTATATGATGTCTTTGCGCCAACCGAGATTGATCCGGAAGCAGTTTTTGTGCCGCCATACGTGCTACCCCAGTAATACGACATATCAAAAGATAACGACAAAGGAATTGACTTGGTTGCCGTGCCTTTATTTATCGTTACCGTACCGCTTGTTATTGTTTGGGTGGTTTTACCGTTAATAGCAAAAGTACCACTCTTGACTGTCGAACCGTTTATCTTTACAGTGTAGCTTTTACTATTACTTGCCGATACTGTGTACCCATGAGTAACCCACTTAAGAGTCCAGGATAATGTAGCCGTCGTCGCAGTATTACTCGATACTGTTACATCAAGCTGCGCCTGAGGACAAGTTCCGCTACCAAATTGTGCGGTTTTTAATGTTGCCATAACGGATTATCACCCCTTCCAAATTAATCCCATATTTCCGTTATCTCGTTCTTTGAATGCAAATTTTCCGAATGCAAGCTCGTTTTCTACCTCAGCCTTATCTATTTTGAGAGACTGATTGTTTATGTAGGCAGGTATTGAAGTACCGTCCATAAAGTCGATTGATGTATTCGTGATACGAACTTTGAATGCTCCGTGATTGCCGAGCTCAATACAAGGCTCGTCTCCTTCGGTAGTAATACGAACATAACTCGTCAATGTCTCTAAAGCGTTTACCGCATTTTGCAACGCATCGATACTACCGCCTTGATCATCGAGGTTACCTTCGAGAGTCTTTAAGTCATCGGTTGCCTGCTGTACTTGCCCCATTATTTCTGCCATTGAAAAGACCCAACCATCAGTCGTTTGCTTCATTAATGAACCGCCATTCTCATCGACAATCAGGTTTGAAATGACCTGATTAACAGCATCTATATCCGTTTCTGTAGCTGTGATACGAGTATCAACCTGATCGGCAAGTGCATCCATAGCCGTATTTGCCGCTGTAATAGCATCTGACGTGGCCTTCACATCAGATAAACTTGCATTGTTGGTGAATGTGATTGTTGACAACCAGCATGATGCCCCAGAAGAAACTTCTCGATTTAATAGCCAACCCACCTTTACGAAAGCGGTGCCTTCTTTGAATTTGCCGCTTTCGTTGTTTTTACCAATTCCTTGAATAGTTCCGGTTTTATGAATCCAAGTATTTTCAGGAGATGCAATAAAATCTGAATTCAAATAAGAAAAAGTAGATCCCTCACTTCTCTGTGATACTGGAGTTCCTGCAGGAAATGTAACATATGCCCAAGGCTTATTTAGAGTTATCGAGTTATCTGCAGGATTGAATGCACTAGCATCATCCCATAGACTATAATAAGAATATTGTGAATATGTTTCAACGGGATATACATAGCCTTTTGAATTCTTATAATTCCAAAATATAAAACCACGATGCCAATAGTTTGTAAGATTCTTGTTAAATCCGGCAATGCTAGTCAAGTATACCTTCGTATCACCAGGTTTGAGATCTTTTGCTAAGGTTGTAGTCGAACCGCTAACCCACATTACGTTATACGCAGCAATGACCTTTTTGTCGATATCATAGCATCCTATATAGTCATAGTATCTAGCTGAGGCATTGCTTGACTTGATCCAGTATGAGAGCGTATATGCTGATGATGTGTCCACCGGAATATACTCATCGTTGGTCCTGTTTGTACCACTAGAACTTGTGGAGGATGCTTTAAAGCATCCTCCAGCATAATACGTGTCATCGCCCACATACGTGAATTGCGAGAAGTTTGTATTATCTCTAAGCAAGCAGGTACCGTTTGTAACAAGATTCTCGCCACGGCTTGCTACATAGTCTTTTACATCATCTAAATCTGGTTTTGAATCTGCCGTATTTTGAGCATTATTCGCCTTATTCCATGCCTCTTTAGCTGCCTCATAGCTACTGGACTTAGAGACTGCTGAATAACTGAATGTGCCATTTGTCATGACAGTTAAATCAACAAAATATAATGTGTTAGTAGAGCCTGATGTATATGATGGCTCTGTTGTTTTCCAGTTACCCCCAGGCGGGTTAGCCGTCGGTTTGGACGGCACACTCGCTGTTGAGGACTGAAGTAAGTAATACCGAGTTACAGATTCAATATCTATAATTCGAGAGAGTGTTATCTCTGCTTTGGCTTTTACTGCCATTGCTTAACACCTCCTATTCAAGCTGGCAAGTATATACCTGGGAATTGAGTACGTCCGTAGCTGCAACTGTGAGGGTCTTAGCAGTAGCTACTGCCGTTGTGCTAGTACCCTTATACCATTTAATAGTACCGAGACTACCTGCTACAACACCAGCATCGGTAATAGACTGCTCGACAGCACCTTCGAATACATGAGCCGTAAGCACTGTAGAACCAGAGTTATTCTTAAAGATTGTGCCATTCGAAGATGTTATTGTTACTGTAATAGCATCCTTGCCGTTTGTACCATTAGTACCGTTGGTTCCTTTGTATGACACGCTGTATGAAGTAGTTGACTTACCATCGGAATAAGTTACAACCGTCTTAGTCCACAAGAATTGCCCATTTGGCACACTTGGAACAGAAGTGCCCCATGTACCAGTCGGAGTAGTTGTGCCGCTTGAGCTTACCTGATATGTTACAGACGTTGAAGATACAGTAACAGATGTACCATTTTGACCATTTTGACCGTTTGTTCCCTGATAAGAAACACTATATGCTTCTGTCGACTTACCATCAGAATACTTAACGACTGTCTTAGTCCAGAGATACTGGCCTTTAGCGACAGTAGGAATTGTTGCTGACCATTCTCCAGTTGGTTTTGTTGTTCCGCTGGTACCAACCTGGTATGTTATTGAGGTCGATGATACTGTTACGGAAGTACCGTTTTGGCCATTAGTACCTGCCTTAGCCACAGCGAAAGAGAACTTCTTATTCATCGTAATACCGTCAACTACTACAGGAATAGTAGCCTCACAAGCCGCTGAGATTGTAGCCGTGGTAGTAAATGTGATCTTAACTTTAGATGTTCCACTGTTTGCAACGGCTGCACTGATACCCGTTGGACAAACAATATCTGCCGCTGTTACATTAACCGATGTACACTGATTTGTTCCGCAGAATGCCACTGCCTCCGTTGTACAAGTTTGGCCGGAAGCTACTCCGCCAGTTCCACCTACGAATGTGTATGCCTCACTTGTCAGCATGACTGAATACGCGTCGGTTACGTCGATAATTGTCAACTGATCTGCTGCCTTAATTGCCATTTTGAATTCCTTCTTTCTTTAAAATTAAAAAGACCCAACCTCATTGCTAGAGGAAGGGTCTGTTTATTAACGTTTTACTTAAACCATCAATTCGCACATGAACGTAACTTTTGTATCTACGTCATCTGGCGATAAAGTAAATGTGAATCCATTATCTCCAAATCTTGAATCTGAAGATGATAGGATTCCGAATGATTCGTCGTCCAGCCTCTGCCATTTCCACTGCAAATATGCCTTGTCGCCGAATACTTGTTTCATAGTAGCGCTGTCTGTTATTCTCTGTTTTCCGTGATATAGCACAACGGATAAGACAGTAGCCACCCTATCACTTTTGAATACTGTACCCCTTGAAGACTCTATCCTAAGAAGTGTTGTAATTTCGTCTCGTACGTTGTCTATGTCAGCTTTGACGTCATTAATAGCTTCTTCGACATTCTTGCCACTGGCACCCATTTTGATGCTTCGTGCAGAGATAGCAAGCTTGTAACTTCCATCCGTATCTTTGTAGTATTTCAGATAGTTACTGCCATCTCCAAAAGCTATCTGACCGGTGTTATCCATATAGATTCCACGAGTCGTATTATTAACAGAGTTCTTAACTCCCGAATATATTGATGATTCAGTGATGTTAAATCCACCAATAGTAGCGTCAAATGCCACCAAATCGTCAACGGCGATCTTTGTTGCAGTGATTGACTTAGCTTGAATAACCGTACCGTTCAAACTGTTGTACTCAGTCTGCTCAGACTCAGTAGTAACACCATCGGTATTAAGTTTGTAATATAGACCATCCGATCCCTTCACAACAAGCTTATCCGCAACGATAGTATTACCCTCAATCAGGTCACCCTTGATAGTAACGCCTACCAATTCACCAGTAATCTTACCCTCACTCACGATCAGGTCTTTAATGATGCCAGAATCGGTGAAGAGCTTCTCTACCGCTGCCTGATTGATGTTAGCAAAATCAACATTCGCATACTTTAGTTCAGCATCTGTTACAGACAACTTATTAGCTTTCAAATCCTCAATGTTTGCTTCTGCTGCTGTCAAATTGCCTTTTATAGTCGCATTATCTGCTGTCAGGTCATCAATGTTCGCCTTATGGGCGTTTAACGTGCTGTTGATAGTTGCATTATCGGCCGTCAAATCATCAATACTAGCTTTATGAGCCGTAAGAGTCCCCTCAATAGTAGCGTTCTTAGCCTGAAGATCCTCGATGTCTGCTTTATGAGCCGTAAGTGTATCGTTAACCTTAACGCTATCAGCAGTTAACTCTTTAATGTTTGCCGTATTGGCGTCGAGCTCTCCTCGAATAATCGCATTCTCAGAAACCAGATTATCAATCCTAGCTCGTTCCGCATTAAGCTCTTTAGTATCAACTTTATCAGCAATAACAACCTCGAACTCTGATATCTTGCTACCGATCTCCTGAACGTCATCAGTCCTTGCTGCTGGCGATGATATGTTACCAGTAACAGTAGCTGTATGGTTCTTGATCATGACAGTGACTCTCTCATCGGCTTTTGTATCTGTCGTAGAACTTATCGGAGTAAGTAAATCAGAGCCATCAAGCTGCACATACTTTTTACCGTTATACTCCTTCACGGTACCGTAAACAGTAGATTCGTTGTTATCGCTGCTACTGTCATCTTTTGTTGCTTTGACAAACTGAGATATCAATTCACTAGATAGAGCCATGCCAATATCACCTCCATAATCTCTTAGTAAAGACTGCCTTCTCTGTCACCTGGCATCCAGATGTACATTTAATTGATTGACTTATTACTTTGGCTTTCATGTCAGTTATGCCTGCTCTTGTGTAATTTAGTCTCACGCAATCACCAAGCCTTACTGGGCAATAGCCGTGTGTATAAGTCACCGTGTATTCAAGGCATGACAAATTACGAAGCAACTGCTCCGCATACTCATCTATCTGCCTTTGAGAAGAGTTTCCGGCTAACTCTGGGTCGGTAACTCTATGTATTATTTCACGCCCTCTATTAACCGTTGAGATAGGACTATTCTCATCATCATTTACGACTCTTGAGTATAGTGTTCCTAAATTATTAGAATAGACCACTTCTACGACATTTGGGATGCCATAGAGATCGTGGTCCATACTAAAATCAGGTAATAATATAGAGCTGTTATCGTCATTGTAAGTCCATACCGGCTGTAAAGAGGCCGTATCCTGCTTCGGTGTGAAGAGAATACGACCAAGTTCATCCAGCCCATATGAATATTTTGCGTTGGCTATCAAGTCAATTAAGAATGACAGCCAGGTATCGTTTGTGTCCGCCACGAAATCGTAACTCAGTTTAGTGTTGCACTTAGTCTCAATGACAGGAGCTCTAACATGCTCTCGTGTAAGCCTGTATGCGATATCCATGATGTTTTCATCTTTCATCAAGGAGTAACCAAGTGGAGGCGGATTCTCTTTTAATTCGAGTAATGGAGTATAAGCATCCATAGAAACATTACGTATCTTACCATTAAAGCTCGATGATGGAGTCTGAACCAAGAAAGTACCCAAAGGAAACTTCTCAGTAACTCCATTTTGAATTGTAATGAGGTATGCTCGTATATAACATTCTCCAAGGGAATCGGTCACGTCTATACTTGCAGAACCAAGCGTCTCTGCATCAGAATCTCTAGTGACTGAGAAAGACTTGACATTTGTGATCTTTTCTGTGTCTCTCCATGTTATTGGATCCACCACATAATACTCGAATGTCTGCTGCATTGACGCAGACCAATCTGGCATCTTATATACCTCCTTCTACTCTCGTTATGTCCAGCGTTACTGGGATTGTTAAATTGCAATGTGTTTGCTTAAACGAAACAGAGATGTGGGCCCAATAGCCACTGCCACTAGGCTCTCTTACATAAACATCTCCCATCCATATAGCCAACCTACGAAGTGCATACAGCGTATCGCTGTCGTCCTTCTCAATCTCAACATTCCAAGTAGCTGACTCACCTAATTGTGTTCCGTAATAACTTACGGGGTGTCTACGTCCGATGTACTTAACAAGTTCAACATCTGAACTATGCTTATCGGACACGTCGATGTTATAAGGCAGTCTCAGCATTGATCCCGCCCAAGTTGGTTCGAATAACTTATCCTCATTTGTTGTATCGAATGATGACCAGTCTTCTTCCCACTGAATAATTACAGCTTTTTCGTCAACAGGAACACCTGGAACGTCGTAATAGCTTACTGCTCCGGTAGAATTTGTCACCGCAACTATTCTGTATCTCGCAAAGTCTAAGGACGGATGCGGATCTGTTACATATGTGTTGCTAGTATTATTAAGTCCTGATGCTATTTCTGTAAATGTGCCGTCGTACTCTCTTCGATAAACAGACAGAGTTAATCCTTCAATCAGCTCGTCATTCTCGTCGAGGCAATATGGCCTTATACTTGCCGTCAAATCATTACCGTCAATAATTATCTCAGCATTTGGCGCATACTGATCGTCTTCCCACGCTACCTTAAACTCAGCTGTGTCTTCGGCAGACAGACCAGAATTCATAGTAACTGTGCAGGTAACTATGTAAGTGACATTGTTCTCCAAATCAATGTTACCTGCAGAGAGTTCGACCAATAGCTGTTCATTCGTATCAAAGTTCTTAGAGTAAACCTCTTCTCCCTTATTTACGAGTTTTGGATTACCGTCACGATCCACCGTTTCATAAGCTTCTCCAGATGTTATAGCCACGTGATACCCTATAGGTGTCTGTGAGCTTGGTCCAGCTTCACCGCGAATATAAAGCGGGAATGTCGTGAGGTTTTCAATAAGTGTACCTGCCGAATCAGTCAGGTTAATCGACATTGTGGGAGGAACATAAATATCAATGGTTCGTTGAACGGACCAATCACCGTATTCCTTGGTGATACCGGCAGTTCTTACCCTCCATTTAATTGTTGTTCCTTCATTGAATGTCGAAGTATCAATTGAATATACACTCGTCGTTTCTTCTTCATCTTCTGGTGTCTCTTTTTTTATCGTATAAGTCTCTTTGACACCGTTGATATACAACTCCAGATCAGCATAAGTCTGCTTTGACGAGTCTTCGGCGTTATGAACCCAATATAAGTTCAACGGATCGCCTGTGATTGCTGTTGTAGTAGATGACCAAGTGGTTGGGGCAGACGGAGGTTTACCGATAGTAACCGATTTAACTGTCGTCCACCCTGATTTACCACTGTCATTTACTGCTCTTACTCTGAAGAAATATTCCTGTCCAGTTTCAAGACCAGTTTTCTCGTAATGAGTAAATTCGACATTACTTATGGTTGTAGTCTGATCCGAACCATCGAAATAGCTTTTCTTTGTTGCATATTCAATGTCATAGCTTGTAGCGTTTGCTACTTTTGACCAAGCCAAATAGACCGAGGTCTTTGAATTGGCCCGGCATGTTGTTATACCAGATGGTTTGGACGGTGCTGTCTCAGAATTGCTTGAATAATCAGACCAATCACTGTACTTTCCGTCCTTAACTGATCTGGCACGAACTTTGTATTTTGAACCAGCAGTAACAGTACACGAGTATGAAGCGTGCGCTGTTACTATTTTTGCTTTGCCGGTCTTAAATACTTTCTTGTCATCCTCGACGATCTGGAACTGAATCTCGGTAGCATTTGCATCAAGGTTGTCAAGAGTTGCTGTTAACTTGTAATTTTTGATTTCCACACTCGGTGCTGATGGAGCTACAGGAGGGGTATTGCTCATGTTAAAGATCTTCTCGGTAGACCAGTCACCGGTCCAATAAGAGACCTCTTTCTTGTTAACAGTGTGCTTAGTTGAAATGGCCTTAACCTTTAACTTAACTCGCTTGGCATTTGATGGGGCACTGTACGTACTCTGTTTATAGTCGCTTGTGCCGTCGTTACCTACGAACCATACCTTGTTACCGGTATCGTAATACCACATAACTTTATAGTTGTCGGTATGACTCTTATCCCAAGACCAAGTTGCGAATATCGTTGAATCGGTTCCCGCCTGCACTCCAAAATACTGAATTGTCGGCTTATTAGACGTATTTTTCTTCTTTGTTGTGGTTGTTCCAGAAGAACTTCCGCTGATATCCAGATTAAGAACCTGTCCTGGATAGATTACTGGGTTGCTTTGCGATATTTTGTTTACATCAGCGAGCGCCTTCCATTTCAGACCGCTTCCGAGTTTCTCTTCGGCTATAGACCAAAGGCAATCGCCCTTTTTGACAGTATAGGTAGCCATTTTACACCCTCCTTTCTACTCGTGCTGCTCTTACCAGAGACTGAACAGCATCTGTAATGTTACTTCCATCATCATATGTGATGCCATCGATGACGTACGAATTTCCTCCAACATTCTCAAGATTCTTGTTAAGTTTGTTAATAGCAGAAACGACATCATCATTTGCTCCATTTTGAAGTGAAGCGTTCATCATAGAATCTATGGCTCCGACGTTTGACAAGAGACCGATTGACGGATTTATGCCAAACATACCATTGATTGTGTCAGCACTTGACTGAACATTGCTAAGGTCAACAACAGGACGAATTGTCGGCTGACTATCAATGCTAGTATCCATCATATCCGAGATTCTGGAAACCGCTTTAGATATTGTGTTTGTCGCCGTTTCACCCATACCATAACCGGCATTGTAGACGGATTTATTCATCTTCTCAATACCGATTACCAGACCTTCACCAAGCCATTTACCGTATTGAATTGTAAGTTTTGATGGCGAGTTAGACTTCTGACCATCCTTCTCACCCTGTGCTGCCTTTTGGCCAAGAGCATAACCTGCGTTATAAGCTGCCTGCTCTTTTGACTGTATACCGAGCACAAGACCCGCACCCAAGTATGTTCCTTGGTTGTAGAAAACCGTATATTGACTCGAGATTGCCGAACATGCACTAGATACCGCAGTTCTCACGGCAGTAGTAACAGAACCAGTCTTCTGACTAATTCCCTTAGCAAGATTGCTCATTAGTTTGGTGCCAGCGGTTGCAAAAGCAGATTGCTTGGATTCGATGCCCTTTACAGCGTTCTGAACCGCCTTAGATGAGGCAGTCTTAACTTTACCACTGTTAAGTGTAAATCCTCTTACTAAGTTATCAATCATGCCTTTAGCTGCATTAACGGCTTTAGTATTAGCACCCTTAAACGCGTTGATGAAATTATCAACACTTGATTTGCTTATCTTCTTAAGCGAGCTGTTGAATGTCTCTATTACAGAGAAATCCGTATTTTTCATATCAGCCAATGCGTGTAGTATCTGTCTCAATGCCGTTACAGAAGCAGTAGCCTGATTTGTGTCTATTCCAGCAACTGACATAGAAAATGCCTTGAGCTTCTTGCCGAGATCAGTAAGGTTATCTGGGAGTACATTTACGTTGGAATAATCTATACCATTAAGGTATTTGATCATGTTGACAACTTTCTTAATAGAATTAACGGACCCTTCAATAGTGTACTGGTTTACTTCTTTTACTTCGGATGAATAGGTGTTAAGGCTAGTTCCGAGAGTTGTAAGTGCATCAGGGAAGTCCTCGATCTCATCGTAATCATGATCGTCAAGCCATTCTGCCATTTTGACCAGAGACTTAGCGACTTTAACTGACTCGGATACTTTATCTGCGTTTATACCTGTTCCTGTGGTTATGGAGGTTGAATATGAGTGCAAACTAGTTCCGAATGATGCAAGTTCGTCGCCAAAATTACCGATTCCATTATCGCCGACAAT
>OIXR01000256.1_pt1 | contig 55734 bp, 56 predicted proteins | sample 1587831 | NCBI WGS metagenome assembly OIXR01 (sample SAMN03283263) | human gut metagenome | biome: human-associated habitat; material: feces | host: Homo sapiens | place: USA | collected 2013
CTGTTTGTGCGCACCGTGGAAGTGACAACGCGCACGGGATTTTTCAGTTCGTTTTTCCCATAGACCGCGCCTCTGGGGCAGGCATTGCCCGTTACGGCGTAATCATTATCCTCATCCACCGTTAAGCGGCAGCCCTTGGGGCAGGTAATACATATCAAATGCGTCATATTTACGCCTCCTCCTGCGCCGACACTTTGATTCTGCCGGACTGTATCTTATCAAGCAACACTTTCGGCAGGGCTATTTTTTCCATTTCGCCCGGCGCCATGTGCTCACGCTTGAATTTTGCGATAACCGTGTCCCCGTCCGTGACGGTGACGCTTGATTTTTCAAATATGCGGCGGACACGGAAAAAGATCTCCGCCTTTTCGGCGTCACGCCTGATCTTCTGCGGCACGGTGTAGCTTACGAACTCGTTGGTTTCCAGCTCTATGCAGTTCTCACGGCTCTTCTCACCGCCCAGCACAAAATCCGCCGCCGCTTTTCCGGCTCGCTGGCTTTCCCCCGTTACGAAATCCACAAGATCGTGAACATGCACAACATTGCCGCAGGCGAAGATCCCGTTTTCAGACGTTTCCATATTTTCAAAAACAACAGCACCGTTTGTGCGCGGATCCATCTCAATGCCCGCCGTTCTGGTAAGCTCGTTCTCCGGGATAAGACCCACGGAAAGCAGAACCGTATCGCAGTCAAACTGAATCTCCGTGCCGGGGATTGGTTTTCTGTCCGCGCCGACCTTGGCAACGGTTACGCCCTCCACACGGTTCTTGCCCTGAATATCAATGATCGTGTGGGAAAGATACAGCGGAATATCAAAATCATTCAGGCACTGCACGATATTTCTTTGCAGTCCGCCCGAATACGGCATAAGCTCAACGCAGGCAAGCACCTTGGCGCCCTCAAGCGTCATACGCCGTGCCATGATCAAACCAATATCACCCGAGCCGAGTATAACGACACGCTTTCCGACCATATGCCCCTCAATATTGACATATCTTTGCGCCGCGCCCGCCGTTAAAATGCCGGCAGGGCGTGTTCCGGGGATAGAGATCGCGCCCCTTGTACGTTCACGGCAGCCCATTGCAAGCACGATCGCTCCGGCGTTAAGGATCTGATAGCCGTTCTTAGAATTGATACAGTGCACCTGCCGGCCTTTGGTGATCTCAAGCACCATCGTATCGGTCATAACCTCAACTTCGGTATCTCTGAGCATCTCAATAAATCTGCCTGCGTATTCGGGGCCGGTGAGCTCCTCTTTAAAATAATGCAGACCGAAGCCGTTATGTATACACTGGTTAAGAATCCCGCCGAGCTCGCGGTCTCTTTCAATGATAAGTATTTTTTTCAGTCCGTTTTCATAAGCGGAAAGCGCCGCTGCAAGGCCTGCCGGACCGCCGCCGATAACGATAAGCTGATACATCACTTTGCACCTCCGCTCTTGGTTTCGCCGGTGAGAATGTAACTGCCGGAATCGTCCTGCATAACATCCTCATAAGGAATATTCTTATATTTTGCAATGATCTCCAGCACTTTCGGTCCGCAGAAACCGCTTTGGCACCTGCCCATTCCCGTGCCGGCTCTTCTTTTGATACCGTCCAGCGAAACAGGCGGTATAGGAGAGTTGAGCGCGTCTAGGATTTCGCCCTCCGTTATCGTTTCACAGCGGCAGATGACCCTGCCGTAAGCCGGATTCTGAGCGATCATCCTGTTCTTTTCCTCCGCGCTGAGCTTTTTGAAGCGCAGATGCTTTCTGGAATCAACGATGGTTTCCTTTTTACGGAGGGCAAGCCCTTTTGAGCCAAGTATTTTTACCGCTTCAACCGCTATGGCAGGCGCTGCCGAAAGACCGGGCGATTTTATCCCGGCAAGGTCAAGGAATTTTTCGGCGGCAAACGCAATGATGAAATCATCCCTGTCCGTAACCGCGCGCACACCTGTAAAGTTCCTTATATTTTCTCTGAACGCGATGGACGGAACCGATTTAACGGCTTTCTCCCTGATAAAATCAAGGCAGCGGGATTTTGTGGAAACATCATCCTTATCCCTTGCGTCCGCATTCGGGCCGACCAACAGATTGCCATGGCAGGTGTGCGTTACGAGCACACCCTTGCCGTCCTTATCGGGACACTGGAAAATAACGTGATTGGCTCTTTTGCCCTCGCTGAGATCAAGCAGATAGTATTCGCCTGCGCTGGGCAGCACCTTATAGGACGGAGCGGCAACCATATTGTGGACCGTGTCGCAGTCCACACCGGCGGCATTGATGACATATTTCGCGTCAACACTGTCATTCGGCGATTGAATATGCCAAAAGCCGTCTTTTTTCTCTATCGAAGTCACCTCAAATTCAAGCTTGACCTGTGCGCCGTTTCTTACGGCTGTTTCGGCAAGAGCAATTCCGTATTCCCACGGATTCACGATCGCCGCAGTGGGCGCGTAAAGCGCGCATATTGCTTGATCTGAAATATACGGTTCCATTTTTCTGAGTTCCTCTGCGTCTACGATACGCAGACCCTCCACACCGTTTTCATTGCCGCGGCGGTAAAGCTCCTCCACTTCCTTTTTGTCATCCTCTGAAAACGCAACCACCAGAGAACCGATCTGCTGATAAGGCACATCCAGCTTCTTGCAGAGCTCCTGCGCCATTTTGGAGCCCTCAACATTCAGGCGCGCCATAAGCGTGCCGGGCAGAGGATCATAGCCCGCATGGATGATTGCGCTGTTTGCCTTTGTTGTGCCGCAGCAGACATCGTTTTTCTTTTCGAGCACAGCGATCTTGAGATCATATTTACTTAGCTCATAAGCGCATGCCGCGCCCACAATGCCCGCGCCTATAATTGCAACATCATACATATTTACCCCTCCGTTTCAATCAATAATCCCGTTTGGACTGCCGGCTCGTCACCTCGCGCGTGTCATCCGTGTATATTATCGGATACCACTTGCTGGCAAACCTGTAAGGATTCTGCATATTATGTTCATCATACCAAACCTGCGGATAATGGACCGAATCATTGACCTGCGCCGTCTCCCGCTTTTCAGCGCCGAGCGCGCACACTACCACAAATTCAAAGTGCGGCATAAAATCAGACGGTACAGAGATCGTCAGCAGCTTATCCTCGTCATAATCGAACCTGTAGCCGGTGTCATATAAAAATCGGTGATACAATCTGTCCGTATAATCTCCGAAGCTGAGCGGAGTCATCTGCTGCGTTACATTATACGGAAAGACGTAATCATCATCGTCCGACGAATATCTGTTTGTGTAAAACGCTCCGACAACATTGAATTCATAATCCTCAAAAAGGGTAGAATAGGTAACCTTCTGCCCGGACTTCAGATATGCATCCGCGGTAGAATATGCGGCTTCCAGATCACAGGCAGCCTCCGGCATATAAAGGACCGTGTTAAAATCAAGCTCATCCGTGCTATTTGAACGGTCCAGGTAAGGCAGCTTGGAAGAACTCCCCTTTACCGCGTAGCTTTCATAGCCGCAGTCGGCAATCCTGATCCTTCCCGCAACATTGGGATTTTCCGCATAGATCTCGCAGAATTCTTCCTTTATGCCCTCGGGAAAAGAAACGCCGGGATACTTTTCCTGATACGGCTCAAGATACGCCGTTTTCTGATGATCCGCAACCGTAAATCCGGCGATAGCAGCCGCAAGAACCGCAACAGCAAGAACAACGCTGACTATAACTTTTTTTCCTTTTTTCGTTTTTACAAATTGTTTGAATGCAGCAAACGCTTTTTTTACGTTTTCACGGAAAGCCGCGCGTTTTTTACGCTCTGTGGTATTATCCTGCGCGCCGCTTTCGTTTTCCGTCTGTGTGGCAGCCACTGTATTTCTGCTTTCGGGCAGTTCAATTTCGCCGAACTGTTTTTCATGCCCCTCGCGCTGCTTTTTGTATTCGCCGATCAGCTCGTCTATCTCCGAGCTTTTATCTTTTTTATCCCTGATGTTACATTACACCTGCCTTATAAACCTGCGCGACGCGCTTTTAACCGCGGTCTCAATCATTTCATCAAGCCCCTCTATTTTGCTTTCAGCCGCCTCTACATCCTGCGGTTTGGGTCTTGTGCGGGGATGCTTGGGCGTAAACACTGTACAGCAGTCCTCATAAGGCTGAATAGATGTGTCAAATGTGCCTATCTTTCTGGAAACAGCGATGATCTCATCCTTATCCATGCCGATACACGGGCGGAAAACAGGAAGAGCGGCTACCCTGTCCGTACATTGCAATGCATAGATCGTCTGACTCGCCACCTGACCGAGACTCTCGCCCGTTATCAATGCGTGGCAGTTCTGATTTTCAGCTATGATCAAGCTTATCTTCATCATGATGCGGCGCATAACGAGCGTGAAATACTCCTCAGGGCAGGAATCACGTATCGCTTCCTGGATCTGCGTAAACGGCACAACATAGGTGGTGATGGTGCCGCAATAAGCGGACACCTTTTTAAGCAGATCCATGACCTTTATTTCCGCAAGCTCGCTCGTATAAGGCGGCGAAGCAAAATGAACGGCAACCAGCTCTATTCCCCGTTTCGCCATCATATACGCCGCCACGGGCGAATCGATTCCGCCGCTTATGAGCACCGCGGCTCGACCGCTCGTGCCCGTGGGCATACCGCCTGCGCCCTTGATATTATTTCCGCGCACAAAGGCGTGGTGATCCCGTATCTCAACCGTTACCGTTACATCGGGATCATGCACATCCACCTTTAAGTGATTGAACTTTTTGAGCAGCGCGCCGCCCAGCTCGCGGCAGATCTCCGGCGATTTCAGCGGAAATTTTTTATCGCTGCGCTTGGCTTCCACCTTAAAAGTGGAAACAAGCGAAAGCTCCTCTTCGAGATATTCCCTTGCGGTCTTAACAATGCACTGCATATCCTTTTCACACACTGCCGCGCGTGAATAAGCCGCTATGCCAAACACCTTTCCGAGCCGATCCGACACTTCGTCAAGATCAACTCCGTCCGGCGCCTCCACCATAATCGTGGACTGACTCTTGGTGAATGTAAATTCGCCGAGATCCTGAAGATGACGGCGCATATTTTTAATGAGAACATCTTCAAAGGAGTTTCTGTTCAGTCCCTTTAAAACGAGTTCTCCGTTTTTAACAAGTACGATTTCTTTCATATCTACCTCGGGTGTTTTTTTATTATATCTTCTATCGCGGAACAGAGCCGTTCACAGTCCTGCTGCGTGTTATCGCGCGAAAAGCTTATCCTTATGCTCTTGTCCGCAACCTCGTCGCTGAGATGCATAGCCGAAAGCACGTGGCTTTTTTTGCCCTTGGCGCACGCCGAGCCGTTGCTGACATAGATTCCGTAATTCGCGGAAAGCTCCTGCACGATGGTCTGGCTGCGCATAAAGGTGGGGATATAAACATTCAATATGTACGGCGAAGCGTTATCGGGGCTGTTGATTTTGACCCCGCCGATCTTCAGCAGCGTAACTTTTGTAAAGGAATGCAGGGCGCTTATCTTTTCGTGCTGCTCATCGATATCCGGCAGAGCGTTGACCGCCGCGGCAAAGCCGGCTATAAGCGGAGACGCCTCCGTGCCGGGGCGTATGCGTTTTTCCTGCTCTCCGCCGAAAGTTCGCGGAACGATTCTTGCGCCCTTTCTGATGTAAAGCGCGCCCGTGCCTTTCGGACCGTGGATCTTATGCGCCGTGACCGACACAAGGTCTGCGCCCAGCTTTTTCGGGCTGAACTTAATTTTTCCGAACGCCTGCACACAATCTATATGCAAAAGCGCAGGCGCATTTTTCATCCCGATCATTTTTCTGAGCTTATCAACGGGCAGCACGGATCCGACCTCGTTATTTATATACATAGCCGAAACGAGTATCGTTTTATCGTTTATCGCCTGCGCGAACGCCTGCGCGGAAATATTGCCGTGTTCATCGGGAGCAAGCCTGATCACTTCAAAGCCCTGTTTTTCAAGCTCATCCATACATGCGAGCACACTCTCGTGCTCTATTGCGGTTGTTACGACCCGATTCCCTCTGCGGCGATTCGCGCTGACAGCTCCGAAAACGGCTAGATTATTCGCTTCCGTTGCGCCGCTTGTAAAAAAGATCTCCTCTTTTTCGCAGGACAGCGCGTCAGCGATACTCTGCCGCGCATAAATCAGTTCTTTTGCCGCGTTGATTCCCGCTGCATGAAGACTGGAGGGATTGCCGAAGCTTTCCGTCATCATTCTGCCGACAGCGGCGACCGCTTCCGGGCAGGGCTTCGTGGTGGCGCTGTTGTCAAGATATACTGCCATTTCTTATCATTTCCCTGACTTTCATGATTCCGATCTGCGTCTTTGCGTCCTTGAACTCGCCGTTCATACAGCGTACGAACGCCTCCTCAAGCGGAACTTTGTAAACGTCCAGCCGCTCATCCACGTCCAGATGCTGTTCGCCGAACGCAAGCCCCCTTGCAAGATAGAGCCGGATGATCTCGCCGCAGTAACCCGGTGTGGGATACAGCTCGCCGATACATCTGAATTCGCTTGCCGTACAGCCGCACTCTTCGCTGAATTCACGTACTGCCGCCTCATCCGGATCCTCATCTTTTTCAAGCTTTCCTGCCGGGATCTCGTAGATCGTTTCCTTATACGGCGCTCTGAACTGGCGCACGAGCAGAACCTCTTTATCCTCTGTCAGTCCAATCACCGCAACGCCGCCGTTGTGATCCACGATTTCCCGCTTCGCCTGCGTTCCGTCCACAAGCGTAACGGTGTCCTCATGCACGGTGATGATCCTGCCGTTAAATATGCCGGTGCTCTCCTCCGTCTGCTCAAAATAACCGAGCGCTATGGATTCAACATCCCCGGGCTTATCCGCGATAAAGTCTGCGCCTGCCTCTATGAACTCAAACTTTGTGCCGTAACCCCACAACACACCGACCGAGAGCATACCGTTTGCCTTGGCGCCTTCGATATCATATCTCTTGTCGCCGACCATAAAAACTTCTTCCGGCTGGGCCGCGAGCGATGCCATGCACCTTGAAATAATGCTTGCCTTGGATTCACAGTCCGCCGTAAAGCTCACGCCGCACACGCAGTCGAAATACTTCATAACATTAAAACGCTCAAGAAGTGTTTCAACATATTTCTGCGGCTTCGACGAGGCTATACCTATCTTCAAGCCGTCCTTTTTAAGAGCGGCCAGCAGATTGTCTATGCCCTTATACAGGTTGCTCTCATAAACGCCCTGATTTGTGTATCTTTCCCTGTATTTTTTTACAAGCTCCATCGCCGTCTGCGCGTCCGCGCCAAAGCGTTCCTGAAAGGTTACAAGCAGCGGAGGTCCGATAAAGAACTCCAGCTCCTTATCATCCTCCGGCACGGAATAGCCAAATGCCTCAAGCGCGTATCTTGCGCTTTTCACAATGCCGGGAGCGGTCTCGCAAACGGTTCCGTCAAAATCAAAAATAACAGCCTTAAATTTCATAAACAACCTCTGATCAGCCAAGTTTAGCCATAAATTTTTCGCTTAAAACAGCAAATCTTTCTATCGTGCCGCCGCCGATCTTTTCATTTTTTTCATTGAACGCCTCAACACAGAAGGTGATTTTTCTGCCGCTGACCTCTGTGATCTTCGCAGTTGCCGTGATCTTCTCGCCGATACCGCTTGCTCTGTCGTGCGAAACATTTATAAGGGTGCCCACAGTGGTCTCGCCCTCTTCAAGATAGTCCGCCACCGCCGCGCAGGTAGCGTTTTCCATAAGCGCGATCATAAACGGAGTGCCCAGCACCTTAAGCGAGCCGCTGCCTGCGGCGACCGCCGTGTTTTCCTCGCTTACAACGAGCTGCCTTGACGCAGCCGCGCCTGTTTCAATATTTTTCATAACCTGTCACACAGCCTTTCCCGCGCCGGGCGCGATATGCGTTTTGCCGAACAATGCGGCGTGATTTAACACGTTTCAGTATAACATAAAATCCGTATTAATACAACATTAATAATTATGCGCAGAAAAGCGTTCGTTTTGCATATACCTGCCTGAATCTGCGGGAAATGACGGTGGAAAAACGAATGATAATGTGGTAAAATACTGCATATGATTTCTTTTGAACGGGGGCGCCTGTATGAAAGAGGGCCGGCGCAGGATACACCTGCTTGACGAATTGCGCGGATTTGCGATAATATGCATGGTTTTTCACCATATGTTTTACGACATCGGATTTGTACTCGGCAAGGACATCGGTTATGAAATCTTTGACTTCCTCTGCATTTTCCAGCCGATTTTCTGGGCGATCTTTATAATCACGTCGGGAATATGCAGCCGCCTTTCCCGAAACACGCTCAGGCGCGGCATAATCGTGTTCGCCGCAGGACTTATCGTTACGCTGGTTACTGCCGTGATCATGCCCACGATCGGAATCACCGGGGCTGAAATCTATTTCGGAATCCTCTCCTGCCTTGGGTGCTGCATGATCATAACGGGTTTATTTATGCCGCTGATAAACAAGGCGGGGAGCAAAGCGTCCTTTGCCGGCATGGCAGTTTGCGCAGTCCTTTTTCTTGCCACCTATTCGCTCAGCTCTCATGAACTCCTGTTCGGCTTGATAAAGCTGCCCGACTCCCTTTTTTCGTCCAACCTATTTATGCCGTTCGGATTTTATGCAAGCACATTCGCGTCGGCGGATTATTTTCCGCTGATACCCTGGCTCTTTCTGTTTCTTTTGGGCGCTTTTCTGGGCAAATGGGCAAAGGACGGCGCGTTTCCGGCAGGCTTTTATAAAAGCCGCTCAAAATTTTTACAAAAGGTAGGAAAAAACAGTCTTTGGATTTATCTGCTTCACCAGCCTGCGCTCTACGTGATTATGTATCTGATTGGTTTTATTCAGCTTATTTTTATATAGCTGCGCATCGGTCCGCACGCAGCGGATACCTTGATTTTATATAATTTAAGGTTTTTCGGCTTGTACCTTACGAACGCAAAAAGCACACCTTTCATAAAATGGAAAAGGTGTGCTTTACAATTGTTGGCTGCGGTGGGCGGTGCCCTGCAGAACAGCCGCAGCCGTATCAGTTGATACTATATTGGGCAGGGTTAAGGGAACGGTTTGTTCCGCAGACCTGCCGGCTGCTGAGGATCACTCCAGATTTTTCAGCCAGTCGGCGGTTGCCCTGTCCAGCGCACTCATACAGTAATTCAGGCGGTTGGCAACTATATCAACCGCCTTTTTCAAATGCCTGCTGACCGTCGGCTGAGAGAGTTTAAGCTCCTCGGCTATCTGTTCCTGCGTCATAAGCTGCGAAAACCGCATATTCAGGCATTTTCGCTGACGCGGCGTAAGTTCGTTCGTAAGGATCTCCGGCAAAACCGACTTAAGCGCGTTCTTGCTTATTACAAGGGAATCCACATCCGTTTGCAAGGGGCAGAAATGGTTATTGAAGTATTCCGAAAGATTATTCTGCTTCATGCTTATTCCTCCCCGGTGTAATAATCCGAAAGCATAGTCGATATAACTTTGCACTGGCTTGCCATATCATAGTAGATTTTTATCTTTCGTCTCAGGAGCAGCAGGTCTTCCCCTCTGTAAACACACAGCAGCGGCCGCAGTCCCTTTATTTTAGAATTCAGAATGCGATATTGATTTTCATATTCCTGAGCAAGTTGTGTAACCGTCATTTTTATACCTCCCGGGTATGATTTTGAGAAAAGCGTTTGGGGCGGATACGCTTTGCGTCTTTCATTTTAGTAGGAACGTATGTTCTAAGTCAATAGTAAATCCGATATCTTTATCAGTATTTATTGTCATGATAAGTTTGAGTACAAAAAATGACACTCAGAAACAATTTGCGCAGGTAAAAGCAAGAGGATTTCCGTATAAAAGTTTTCACAAACCAAGTATTTAGTAATTGTGTTGAAAAATTTTTAATATTTCCTTGACAAATTGTGCAATGTTGAGTATAATAAAAATTACCTTGAAACGGAGCCGCAACCGTTTTAAGTATCTTGTCCTCCTATAGTTTGTTAAGACAGAGAGGGAAAGGCAGTGTGTTATACACTGCCTTTCTTCTTTTATTTTTATACAATTAATATTTCTTTGTATAAAATCCACAAAGAAATCAAATATTTTTCTGTTAATACTGCTGTTGAAACACAGCATATTAATATAGTAAACTAAAATTACGGATCCATCGATTTTCAAGGTCAAACGCAGACAAAAGACCTGTTTAAAATAAAAGGGGCTGATTTTTACGGAAAACAACATAATCATTTCTTCCGAAAGATACTCAAAAGTGTTCATACGCGTTACAGAAGGTCATTTTATAACCGAAAACGCGCATATAAATTATTACGTGGGCACCTCAGACATTAAACACAACCATGCCGTTTCCGTGGATGCGGCTATGCTGATGGCACAGTATTACGTTGAAAGGGATATCAGAATTGATACGGTTCTGTGCCTTTATGAAACGCAGGCGCTCGGCGCCTATTTGGCGCATGAACTTTCCCGTCCTTCCATGCTTTCGCCGAATCCCACGTCCGAGATCTATGTTTTAGGCCCGGAATATGACGGAAAGGGCAATATGATCTTCCGTGATAATTTGGTAAGAATGATAAAAGATAAGCGCGTACTCGTGCTGATCTCCTGCATCACAAGCGGCAAAACAGTGGAACGCGCCATTGAAAGCGTGAAATATTACGGCGGCAGACCTGTTGGCATAAGCGCCGCTTTCAGCGCAACCAAAGAGATTGCCGGGATCGAGGTCAATGCCATTTTCACGCAGAAGGACATTCCCGGATACCGCGTTTACAACAAGCATGACTGCCCGCTTTGCAAACAGGATATCCCTGTCAAAGCCATAGCAAACGGTCATGGATATTCAACGCTGCCTGAAATAAAGAGCAAATTCTGACCGCCTTGGGCTGATCGGATCTGCGCAGTAAAAATATGGCGCTTGACTTTTAAAAACAATATGTTATAATTACTTTAACCGAAAGGTTTGGTAAATTCAATATTACCCAAAAAAGACTGCGATGCGGAAAAAGACTGTGATTTGAGGTTCAGAGAGCCGGCGGGCGGTGAAAGCCGGTACAGGGATTACAGTGTATAGCTCTCCGCGGAGTTGCCGCTCTGAAAACTCAGGATAGGAGCGGACGCGTAACGGCGTTATCTGTTAAGGCATTTGTTGATGCTAAAGGGCGGATCTTCCGCTGAAGTAGGGTGGTACCGTGTAGAGATTTCTACGCCCCTATATCAAATGGGGGCGTATTTTTTATGCCCTTCATAATGAAAGGAGTTTTTACTATGCTTAAAGGATTCAAAAAGTACATTCCGTTTAAGCCCATCAACATTCCGGACAGAACCTGGCCGGATAAGACCATTACAAAAGCGCCCGTCTGGTGCTCCGTTGATTTAAGAGACGGCAATCAGGCGCTTGTTGACCCAATGAACCTTGAGGAAAAGCTGGAGCTTTTCCAAACGCTGGTTGATATAGGCTTCAAGGAGATAGAGGTGGGCTTCCCCTCCGCCTCCGAAACCGAATATGAAATCCTGAGAACACTGATCGACGGAAACTATATTCCCGACGACGTGACGATTCAGGTGCTTGTACAGGCGCGTCCCCACCTTATCAAAAAGACCTTTGAGGCAATAAAGGGCGCGAAAAACGTTATCGTGCACTTTTATAATTCGACCTCAACGCTGCAGCGCAAGGTGGTTTTCAAGACCGATATGCAGGGCGTTATTGATATCGCCGTTGAGGGCGCGAAGCTCATCAAAGAGCTTACCGACGAGGAACTCAAACAGTATCCCGATATGAATATCAGATATGAATATTCCCCGGAATCCTTTACCGGCACGGAGATAGACAACGCGGTGTGGATCTGCGAAGAGGTAATGAAGGTTATGGAGGCAACTCCCGAAAATCCCATCATCCTCAATCTGCCCTCCACCGTTGAATGCTCCACACCCAACGGATATGCTGACCAGATCGAATATTTCTGCCGCCATATCAGCAACCGGGACGCCTGCATCATCTCGCTCCATCCGCACAATGACCGCGGCGAGGGCGTTGCCGCAACAGAGCTTGCGCTGATGGCGGGAGCGGACAGAGTTGAGGGCACACTCTTCGGCAACGGTGAACGCACGGGCAATGTGGATGTTGTTACGCTTGCGCTCAATATGTGGACGCAGGGCGTTGACCCCGAGCTTGATTTTCATGACATAAACAAGATCAAAGAAGTATATGAACGCACAACGAGAATGGCTGTCCCTCCGCGCCATCCTTATGCCGGCGAACTTGTGTTCACCGCGTTTTCGGGATCGCATCAGGACGCCATAAACAAGGGCAAGACCTATATGGAGGAGACCGATTCGGATTACTGGGAAGTGCCGTATCTGCCGATAGATCCCGCCGATGTGGGCAGAGAATACGAGCCTGTTATCCGAATCAATTCACAGAGCGGAAAGGGCGGAGCGGCATTCATCCTTTCCACGGATTACGGCATCAAGATGCCGAAGGCCATGCACACGGAATTCGGCGCAATCGTAAAGCATGCCTGCGACGAAAAGGGCAAAGAGCTTCAGCCTGACGAAGTATTTGACCTCTTCCAGAAGGAATACAGAAACGTGGTTGGCCCTTACAGAATCATGAATCACAAAACTTATGAAGAAAAAGAAGAGGGAGAATACCTTACACGTGTTCACTTTGAAGGCGAGATCAAGGTAAAGGACGGCAGCCTTGTTAAGATTGACGGCAAGGGCAGCGGACCGATAGACGCTTTCTTTAACGCGCTCGGTCAGGTAGGAATAACGGGCTATGAATTTGTTGATTACAGCGAGCATGCCATTTCCGTGGGCTCCGATTCAAAGGCAATCTCTTACATCCACCTTAAGAATCCGCAGGGTAAAGATATATTCGGCATAGGCGTTTCGCACAATATCGGTTACGCTTCGCTCAAGGGCATAATCTGTGCCGTAAACCGTGACCAGCCGGACTGTATGCGTGATGACACGATGCCGGGAATTTTTGAGAAATAAGGAGACGCAGAATGATGAAGAAATACAAGATAACCGTGCTTAAAGGGGACGGAATCGGTCCCGAAATCGTTGACGAGTGCGTAAAAGTGCTTGATGCGGCAGGGAAAAAATTCGGCTTTGCATTCGACTATGATGATCAGCTGCTCGGCGGCTGCGCGATAGACGAAACGGGCGTGCCCTATCCGAAAGAAACAGAAAAGGCCTGCAAAGCGTCAGACGCCGTGCTTCTCGGCGCGGTAGGCGGTCCGAAATGGGATACGCAGCCCGGAAACAACCGACCCGAAGCCGGTCTGCTTGCGATAAGAGAATCGCTCGGTCTGTTCGCAAATCTGCGCCCGGCAAAAATATTCGCGCCGCTGAAAAACGCCTCTCCCATAAAAGAAGAGATTATCGGCAACGGGCTGGATATATTGATCGTCCGCGAGCTTACCGGCGGAATCTATTTCGGCGACCGCGGCACATATGAGGAGAACGGCGTTGAGGGCGCTTACGACACGGAACGCTACACCGTGCCCGAAATAGAGAGGATTCTGCGCGCGGGATTTGAATACGCGATGAAGAGAAATAAAAAGCTTACCTGCGTTGACAAGGCAAACGTGCTGGATTCATCAAGGCTCTGGAGAAAGGTTGCGGAGAGAATTAAATCCGATTACCCCGAGGTTGAACTTTCCTATATGTATGTGGATAACTGCGCTATGCAGCTTGTGCGCAATCCCGGTCAGTTTGACACGATCGTAACCTCAAATATGTTCGGCGATATCCTGTCGGACGAAGCCTCTATGATCAGCGGCTCCATCGGCATGCTTGCCTCCGCATCCCTTGCCAAGGGCACATTCGGGCTTTATGAACCTATCCACGGCTCCGCGCCGGACATTGCCGGTCAGCAGAAAGCAAATCCGCTTGCGACGATCCTTTCAGGCGCAATGATGCTGCGCTACACCTTCGGCGAGAGTGAAGCCGCAGACGCGATCGAAAAAGCGGTTGACACCGCTCTTACACAGGCAAGAACCCCCGATATTTATGAGGACGGCTTCAAAAAAGTTACCACAAGCGAAATGGGCGACCTCGTTGCCTCGTTGCTGTAAAGCATTATAAAACAGATTAAAAGACAGACGGACTGTTGTGTAAACAGCCCGTCTTTTTATTTCATCTTCTGTTAATCTTTAAGTAAATTATAGACTGTATTAAAAGTTGCCATCTTTGCGCCCACCTCCGCATAATATGCGCTGTTCGCCGTGTTGGTTTCAATGTATGAAAGCTGATTTGAAACGCCGCCGAGCCTGTTTGAAACACTTTTGTTCATACTGTGAACGGCGGCTGTCATTCTTTCACCTTCCGCTTCCAGATCCGAAAGGAGGCTGTTGCATTCCTGAATCGCCTGCCCTACATAGACCATTGAACTCTGAAGATCCCCGAGCTGTTTGCTGACCGTTTCAAGCTTGTTGATGATTATGCCTTTCATTTTTTCATCTTCATACAAATTATACGCGCCCTCGTGGCCTTGCAATTGTGTACATCTGCCCGTATCAAAATATCCGTATATTACCGATATCGGTATCAGTCCCCTGTAATTCGGATGCAAACACAGAACACCGTTGATTCTTAAACTGTACAAGGTGTTTAAAGTGTTTTTAACTGTGTTCAGTTCTTTTTCAATTTGGTCTATTTCCGCGCTTATATACGGCTCTTCGGCATAAAACTCTTTTTTGCGTTTTTCTTCACTTTTCTTAAATTCCTCAAGCCAATACTGATATCTGTCATTATTGTATTTTTCTGAATCGGAATTATATTTTTTTACTTCATAAACATCAGCAAGGTAACTATTGTACCTTTTGTGTTTCCAATAATAATTTTTGTAATTCACTGCAAACGCTATTATAATACTCAAAACAATAGTTATAAGCCCCGGCAGAATCACAATATCCTTTATTATAATATCTACAACTATATCAATAATGAATGCGAAAACTAATCCTGCGCCTAATATTAAATGACTGTCCTCTTCAAAAATAATGCCGAAAAATACATCGAGAAAAGACGAATCAGAAACCTCCTTAGGAAATTCTTTATTTCTTTTAAACTCCCGGCAATATTCTTTGTAGAAAGCAGACTGTTTAAAATCACGCGGTCTTATGGCGGCTCCGATTTTGCACATCAAAGATTTTCTCCGCTTTTCAAGAATATAAATCTGCTTTTCACACTCATACAGATCGCATATGTATTTATGCTGGCTGAATGACGAAGAAGCAGGCATATTATCCGATGTTTTTACCTTTATACTTTTCTCGCCCATTTCATTGTCTCCTTTTGTAATTCCTTAAAAGCAAGAGTATCACACGGTCCGCAATTTGTCAAGTGTAATTTGCACTTGTTTTTTTAAGTGCATTTTTAGCGTATGTATTATATTCGCTTTTTAAGGTAAACTTAATTAGAGGTGAGTTTCGGATGTTTGAAGTGAAAAAAGAAGAACATATAAATAAAACGTTCCGTATGCCCGTCAGCCTTGTAAAAAGGCTTGAAGAACTGGCACAGAAAGAGGGAGTTTCGCTGAACAACCTTGTTATTCAGTGCTGTGAATATTCGCTGAATCATTTAAAAAAATAAATATACACATAAAAAAATCTCTTCCGCGGGAAAGCCTCACGGAAGAGATCTTTTTTTATCCTGTTTTATTTTGTAAAGAATGTTTTAAAGGCTTTATACGCCATATAGACGTCTATCTTGCTTACCACCTCGTAAGGCGCGTGCATGGAAAGCACGGGAACGCCCACGTCAATGGTGTCCACATCCAAATTGGCGATATACATTGCAACGGTTCCGCCGCCGCCGCCGTCCACCTTGCCGAGCTCGCCGCTCTGCCAGAGAACGCCGTTATTTTCAAGCAGCGCCTTTACCCAGCTAACAAATTCGGCGGAAGCATCGCTCGTTTCACTCTTGCCGCGGCTGCCGGTAAACTTGGTTACGCAAACGCCGTTGTTGATCAGGCTGGAATTATTCTTTTCATAGGCAAACGCCCAAGTGGGATCAAACGCCGCGTTTACATCTGCCGAGAGACATTTGCTGTGCCTGAGCACATCTCTGCCCTCGCAGCCCTCCATGCGCGCGAGATCCTCGATAAAATATTTGAGATAGCTTGAATTGAGACCCGTATTGCCCACGCTGCCGATCTCCTCTTTATCGGTAAGCACGGTAACGGCTGTGTATTCCGGCACGCTGTCTATCTCCGCGATCGCCTCAAACGCGGGATAAGCGCAGACTCTGTCATCATGACCGTAGCCGCCTATCATGCTTTTGTCAAACCCGATATCGTCAACCGTAAACGCAGGCACAAGCTCCAATTCCGCTGAGAGAAAATCACGCTCAACGATGCCGTATTTTTCATAAAGGATATTGAGAATATTGAGCTTGATCTTTTCGCTCTCCTCATCATCCCTGAACGGACGCGAGCCGATCAGCACATTCATCTCCTCGCCTTTGATGAGCTCGTTCGGCTTTCTTGTGTACTGCTCAATCGCAAGATGGGGAAGAATATCGGTTATGCAGAACTTAGGCTCGCCCGGCATCTCGCCGAGTTTTATATCAACGAAAGTTCCGTCATTTTTGCAGATCCTGCCGTGGAGCGAAAGCGGAATAGCCGCCCACTGATATTTTTTAATGCCGCCGTAATAATGCGTTTTGAAGAAAGCAAGAGAGCCGTCCTCATAAACAGGGCACTGCTTTAAATCGACTCTCGGCGAATCAATGTGCGCCGCAACGATGCGCACGCCCTCTTTAACAGGCCTTTTGCCCTTTACGCAAAGGATGATAGATTTTCCCCTGTTTGCAACATAGACCTTTTGACCGGGGCTGAGCGGTTCTCCGAACTCGTCAAACTTTGAAAAGCCTGCCACCTTTGCCGTTTCCTCCGCCCAAGCGGCTGCCTCACGCTCTGTTTTGCAGTTCCACAGAAAGCCCTTGTAACCCTCGCAAAAGGTATCGCATATTTTGAGTTCTTCGTCGCTCATAACGTCCATACCGTTCTGCTTGTTGTTGAAAAGAAGCTTTTTCAGCTCTTTCGCACTTTTTTTACTGTTTTTGCTCATAACGATTCCTCCTTAAAAGTTTTAAGCTGTGAAAGAATATCTCTGCCGTCGTTGATAACGGTAAAATCCGAATGTTCCTTAAAAAACGCCTCGCTGTGCTGTGCGCCCATACGTTTCAGCGCCTGCTCCTTGGATATGCCGTCGCGCCGCATGATCCTTTCAAGGCGCAGTTCCTCGGGAGCCGTCACGCTGACGATCCTTGCGCAGAGTCTGTCCGCGCCGCTCTCAAAAAGCTGCGGAGCGTCCAGCACTGCCGGGAATACCGCTGCGCTTTCGCACATCTCAAGTATCCGCGGATGCATAATTCTGTTCAGCGTTTCAAGCTTTTCCTTATCGGCAAACGCCCTGTCCGCCAAAAGCTTACGGTTGAGTCTGCCGTTTTCAAGAATATCCTGCCCGAATTTTTCAGCGAGCAGCGGAAAAACAGGAGAATGATCCTCTGTTATTTTTTTTGCATAAAAATCCGCGTCAACAATAGTATAACCCATTGCCGCAAGCTTTTGCGAAACATAGCTTTTGCCTGCGCCCGTCTGACCCGTAAGCCCGATCAGAAACGGTCTTTCAAGGTCGATCACGCAGAAAGCCGCCGCGCGTATCAGGCGGTTATAGACCGCAAGCCCGACTCCGGTCAGCTTGGGATTCCTTGCGTAGACTTTTTCGGCGCCGAGCTCGTCAAGCTTTCGCAGCGCGTCAAACAACGCATGGGACTGGCTTAAATCGTCCCCCTCCCTGCCGAACGTAACTTTCGGAATCTCTATATGATCCCCCTCATAGCAGAGCGCAAACGCACCCTTTTGGGAATTCACGTATTTTTCGTATTTTACGCGGTTCGCGTTTACAATGATGATCTTCGCTTTCGGAGCGTAATGCTTGTATTTCATACCGGGAGACGCCGCCGTTTCGCCGTCCGCCATACCCTCGGTAACGGCACGGGCAATATCCACCCTGCCGATGACCTCGCTGAGCATTTCCCTCGTTACGGCGCCGGGGCGCAGAATGGTGGGCACATCGCCGGCAAGGGAAAGCACCGTGGATTCTATGCCGAACTCACAGCTGCCGCCGTCTATGACCGCGTCGATCCTGCCCCGCATATCCTCTATAACATATTTCGCGTTCGTGGGGCTGGGCAGCCCGCTCGTGTTCGCGCTCGGCGCGGCAACAGGCGTGCCTGCCGCTTTGATAAACGCCCTTGCGACGGGATTCTGCGGCATTCTGATGCCCACAGTATCCAGACCGCCGCTGACAACGCTGCCTATTTTTTCGCTTTTCGGCAGGATGATCGTAAGAGGGCCCGGGAAGAAAGCATCCATAAGCGCTTTTGCCGCAGGCGTTACCTCTTTCACGAGCGGCAGAATATCCTCTTTTTCCGCGATATGAACGATCAGGGGATTGTCGCTCGGGCGGCCTTTTGCCTTATAGATCTTTGACACGGCTTCTTCGTTCAGCGCGTCCGCGCCGAGACCGTACACCGTTTCCGTGGGGAAAGCAACCAGACCGCCGCGCCGGATGATCTCCCCCGCCGCCGCAATATTCTCATTTGTGGGTTTCAATATCCTTGTTTCCATGTATATGCCTTCTGTTTGCATATTTTAATATAACTGTATTTACAGTTACTCTTCCGTGCTGGCTTTGAGCTTTTCGGCTGTGTCGGCGGTTATGAGTGCGTCTATCAGTTCTTCAAGATCGCCGTTCAGGATCTGCTCAAGCCTGTAAAGCGTAAGCCCGATGCGGTGATCCGTTACCCTGCCCTGAGGATAATTATAGGTTCTGATCCTCTCCGAGCGGTCGCCGGTGCCGACCTGCGCTTTTCGCTCGCCCGCGATCTCCGCGTCATGCTTTGCCTTTTCTGCGTCATACAGCCTTGCGCGCAAAACTTTCATTGCCTTTTCTTTATTTTTGTGCTGGCTGCGTTCATCCTGGCACTCCACGACCGTGCCCGTTGGGATATGCGTGATTCGGATTGCGGATGATGTTTTGTTTATATGCTGACCGCCTGCGCCGCTGGAGCGGAAAGTGTCTATCTGCAGATCCTTTTCGTTGAGCTCAAAGTCCACCTCTTCAGCCTCCGGCAGAACAGCGACCGTTACGGTTGAGGTGTGTATTCTGCCCTGACTTTCCGTTTCCGGCACGCGCTGCACTCTGTGGACGCCGCTTTCAAACTTAAAACGGCTGTAAGCGCCGTCGCCGTCCACGGAAAAACTGATCTCCTTATATCCGCCGAGCCCCGTTTCGTTGGCGTTGATCACTTCGGTCTTAAAGCCCTTGGATTCGGCGTACATGGAATACATTCTGAAAAGCACGCCTGCAAAAAGCGCGCTCTCTTCACCGCCGGCGCCGCCGCGTATCTCAATAATAACGTTTTTATCATCGTTCGGGTCACGCGGCAGGAGCAGTATTTTCAGTTCCTCGGCTATGCGTTCGCAGTCCGCCCTGCTCTGCTCCAGCTCCTCCTTTGCCATCTCGGCAAGATCGTCGTCAAGGCCGCTGTCCGAAAGCATTTCGCGGCAGTCATCGCAGCTTTTACGCGCGTTCTTATATTCCCGAAACTTTTCAACAACGGGCGTGAGGTGCTTAAGCTCTTTCATCAGCTTTGTATATTTTTCCATATCCGAGGCGATTTCGGGTGTGCACACGAGCGCGTTGATCTCCTCGTATCTCTTTTCGACCTCGTTTAACTTTTCAAACATCAGATCACCTTTTCAGCAGGCTGTAAAAACGCTCTGCTTTTTGCTTTCTTATCTCTTCGCTTTCGCTTGAATCTATAAATTCAATACTGCCGGCGTTTTTCTGCGCATTGAGCATTCCGTTTTCCCTGAGCAGATATTCCAGCCGTCTTGCCACACCGTTTGCGCCGTCAAAAAAGCGCACGTTTCCGAGCACGGCGGAAATCTCCTTTTTTATGAGCGGATAATGCGTGCAGCCGAGCACAACATTTTTCACCTTGCCCCGGTAGGGCGAAAGCGTTTTTTCAAGATAATCGAGTATCTCGCTTTCCGTGCCGTTTTCTATCAGATCGGCAAGGCCGGGGCAGGCGTGTATGCTTGTATTGTGATTATAGTATGAATAATAAAGGCGGCGAAACTTTTCACTTTTTATCGTGCCTTTTGTTGCCATAATAAGCGTTGCGCCCTGCGGCGTTTCATCGTGCACCACCTTATACGCAGGCTCGATCGCCGCGATCGGTATGCCGGGATACACGGCTCGCAGGCTTTTTGCCGCTTTTGCCGAGGCGGTATTACAGGCAATCACGATAGCCTTGCAGCATTTTTCTTTCATGAAAAAATCGGATATCTCAAGGCAGTGTGAGAGGATCTCACCGTCGCTCTTATCGCCGTACGGGTTGTTTTTTGAATCGCTGAAAAACAGATAGTTTTCATTGGGGAGAAGCCTGACCGCCTCATTCAAAACAGTTATGCCGCCTACGCCGGAATCAAGGAAGCCTATCGGCGCAGAATTACTCAGAACTGTTCCTCTTTTTTCTTTTTTATGCTTTTGAGCGCCTTTATGCGCGGCACCATGACCTCTCTTCCGCAGCCGAGGCATTTGAGCTTATAATCCACGCCCAGGCGCAGGATCTGAAACTCCCGGCAGCCGCAGGGGTGCGGTTTTTTCATGATCACGATATCGTTGAGCTGCAATTCCAAAAAAATCACCCGAAAACGCGCAGAGAAGCCTGCGCCGTTTTATTTTCAGAATGTATTTTATCACATATTTATTATGTTTACAACATAATTGCCCCGAAATTTGCATACATTTAAAACAGACAATATTAAGGCGGCGGAAATAAAAGACCGCACCGTTTAAAGAGAGTGAATGTTATGAAATTTTACCCGGAAGGGCAAAACGAACAGCTTATGAGGACCTTTGACACACTGGAGAACGTTAAGATAGCAATGATGAACGGCAGCGTTATAGAATCGCGCGTACTTCTATGCGACAGCGAACACAACCTGCATGTGGATCTGGGAATCATACGAGGCGTGATCCCCCGCGAAGAGGGCGCCATTGGAATAGACGACGGAACAACGAGGGACATAGCTCTGATCTCAAAGGTCAACAAGCCGGTATGCTTTGTTATTCTCGGCTTTCAGCGCGATGACAGCGGAAACATAAGCGCTATTCTTTCCCGAAAAGCCGTGCAGCTCGGCTGCAAAAAGAATTTTATAGACAATCTGAACGAGGGAGATATCATCGACGCACGCGTCACGCATCTTGAAAAATTCGGCGCGTTTATTGACATCGGCGCGGGCATAAACGCGCTCATTCCCATAGATATGCTGTCCGTTTCCCGTATCAACCATCCGCGCGAGCGTGTTTATGAGGGCGAGAACATACGGGTCGTGCTCAGAAAAAGAGAGCCCCACAAGCTGACCTTTTCTCTTAAGGAGCTGCTGGGCACATGGAGCGAGAACGCCATGATGTTCGAGCCGGGAGAGACCGTGACCGGCACTGTGAGGAGCATTGAAACGTACGGTGTTTTTGTTGAGCTTACACCCAATCTGGCAGGTCTTGCCGAGCCGTGTGACTATCTATTTGAGGGGCAGAGAGTCGCCGTCTACATAAAATCCGTGCTGCCCGATAAAATGAAGATCAAGCTTGTGATCGTTGAGGCGTTTGAGGAATCGGAAATGGCGCAGGAGCTTACATATTTTGTAAACGGCGACCATATTGACCGTTTTGACTATTCGCCGCCCAACGCCCCCAAGGTAATCTCAACCGTTTTTGACTGATATCCTATTCAAAATATATATAAAAATCCCGCATAATATATATAAAAATCCCGCACACAGGTGCGGGATTTTCCTTTTATGAGAAAATAAAGAAAGCCGTTCATCCAACGATGAACGGCTTGTGGAGCGGATTACGAGACTCGAACTCGCTACCTCCACCTTGGCAAGGTGGCGCTCTACCGGATGAGCTAAATCCGCATGCAACAATAGAAGTATACAAAATGGCAGCGGATTTGTCAATACCGAAAGCAAAAAAACTTGATTTAATATACTTTACTTTACCCTGCCTTTTTGCTAAAATTATTATACTTAAAATATTAAGACCAGTGTTGAAAAGCAGGCGGTATCATGAATTATCAGATCAATCCCGTTGGCGGCATATGGAGCGGCGGAATGTTTTCCGTGCCTATGGCCGTGGCGGATACATATATAAAACTTGCAAGCGAATATCAGATAAAGGCGCTGCTTTTTATTCTGAGCAGAAACGGCGTATGCACTTCAGCAGAAATCGCCAAAAAATTCGGAATGACGATGCAGGACGCGGAAAACATAATGGATTTCTGGGTGGCGGAAGACATTGTGGCGCAGTCAAACAACGCCGCTGCCAAACACACTGCCGAAGCACAAGCCGACCCAAGCGATAAAAATGATAACATCCGTGTGCCGCAGCAGGAAAATAAGGCGGTTGTTGAAACAGCGCCAAAGAAAAGCACCGACGGGCACACAGCGCAAATCAAAGCGCCCACGCTTTCGCCGAAAGAGATTGTTGACATATCCGCCGAAAGGCAGGATATTGCAGCCGTTTTAAACGAGGCGCAAAAGGTTTACGGGCGCTCAATCAGCCACAGCGAACAGGAAACGCTCGTTAACCTTGTTTCCTTTTACGGCATGGCGCCCGAGGTGGTGCTGATGCTGCTGGCGTACTGCAAAAGCAGAAAAGACGCAGGCTTCGCCGTAAGCGCGGCATATTTTTACAGGATCGCACAGAACTGGCAAGAGGACGGAATCGACAATGTGGACGCCGCTGAGGAAAGAATTTGCGAGCTTGAAAGGACCGATATTTTCTGGGAAAGGATCAAAGAGGCGGCTGAACTTGTTAAAAAAGCACCCACGGAAACCCAGCGCAAAATGATATCGGGCTGGCAAAAGGATTTTTCCGAAGAGATGATCTTTCTTGCGATCAGCATTATGAGGGAAAATATAGACAAGCCCGACCTGCGCTATGTTGATAAGATCCTGAAAAACTGGAAAAAATCGGGAATAAAAACGCCGCAGGATGCCGAAACTGAAAAGGCAAGATTTGAAAAGAAAAAAGAGGAAAAAGAAAAGGGCGGCACAGGCACGATAAGCCGAAAACCTACATATGACCTTGAAAAGATTAAAAATGACGCGCACAACAACACGGATATAAAATATTAAGGAGAAAAGATGCCTTACAGAAATTTTGTTTATCAAAAAGCAATCAACATTTTGCAGCACAGGCGCGACAACGCCGCGCTTGACCTGCAGGAAAGAACGAGGCTTGCGACAGAAAAAATACCGCAGCTTGCCGATATTCAGGCAGAGCTTTCCAAGATAGGCTATTCCATATCCACGCTTTTGTTCAGAGGAAAAAACGCGCAGCAGGAGGTGGATCGCCTGAAAGAAAAGAGCCTTGCGCTTCAAAAGCGGAAACGCGCCCTGCTTGCCGAAAACGGCTTTGAGGAGGACGCGCTGACCATGAAATACATCTGCCCCGTTTGCAGCGACACCGGCTTTGTGGGAGAGCGCATGTGCTCCTGCCACAGAGAACTGCTCAAGGAGATTGAAAGGGATTCCATACGAAAGATCGCCCCTATAGATGAGTGCACGTTTGAGAGCTTCAAGGTGGAATACTATCCTGAAGCCGCTATGGAGAACGGCGTATCGCCCAGAAAAAAGGCGGCAAAAATAGTGGAAAGCTGCCGAAAATACGCGCAGACCTTTACCCCAAGCTCCCCGAATCTGCTTTTGATGGGCGGAACGGGGCTTGGCAAAACACACCTGAGCCTTGCCATTGCAAATGTGGTAATCAACCGCGGTTATTCGGTGATCTACGGCTCCAGCCAGAATATTTTTTCCGATCTGCAGAATGAAAATTTCGGCAGGAGCGATAATATATATTATAAAGAGCATGACGTGCTGGGAGCCGATCTGCTTATTATCGACGACCTCGGCACGGAATTCAAAAATCAGTTTTCCGTTGCCTGCCTTTATAACATCATAAACACGCGAATATTAAGGAAAAGAGCCACTATAATCAGCACCAATTATGATCACGACGATCTTGAGCGTGATTACAATCAGCGCGTTACGAGCCGGCTTGCCGGGGAATACTCCGCGCTGGAGCTTGAGGGCAACGATATCCGATACATAAAATAAAGCTTTTGAAACGGGCGCGGCAAAGGAGGGAGTGCGCTGAGAAGGCCCAGTTATTTTGACGAGGATTACGATGATTATCTTGCAGGCGGCTCCCGTTTTAAGCTGCCTGAAATTTCCGCAGCACAAATAAAAGAGGCGTTATCCTCTTTAAAAAGCAGGCTCAAACGCTTGGACGCCGATGAGCTGAAGCATAAGATACCGGCTGAATTAAGAAGCAAAATCGCGCAGGCGGCTGAAAATCCGCCCGCATTTTCGGTTGGTTTCAAGTCTGCCGTCGCGCTGCTGATTGTTTGCAGCATCATTATAACCTGCACCGCCTGCTACTTTGTTTTCTCAGGCGAAAACCGCAGCGAAAGCCGCTTTAATAAAGACGCCGGCGTGCTCTGCAGCCGCCTGATTTCCGAATACGGCTCTTCAAAGACCGAGCCTATGGACACAGACGGCACTTACAGGCTCACGGGGCTTTCCTTTGTGCGCAGTGTGGATTTTAACGGAGACGGCCATTCGGAACTGCTGCTCGCTTTTCGCAATTCCAACGCTTATCAGGTTGAGGTCTGGGGCTATGATTCGGATGAATTCAGGAATTTTTATTCACAGCCTGCAAACAGCTCTGCCGGCGCTCCCGAAGCGGGATACTGGATCACACTTTACAGGCATTCGGGAAAAACATATCTGGGCAGTTTTTCAAAAGAGGATCAGAAAACCATGGAACTGCTCAGCCTGCATGGCAGCGAATTCCGCGCCGCCGACGAATGTGATTACGACGCCGAAAAGGATATTTATGCTGTTGACGGAGAAATAAATACCGCGGATTTTGAAACGATACGTCTTTCCAATCTGACCGCTGTTAAAGCGGAAACCGTGCTCGACTCGGTCTCGGCAGCCATGGAAGATTTTTCACAGTCCGGCGAAGTACAGACGCAGGCGGTTGCCGCAAAAACGCCGCAGCAGCTCATGAATGAGGCATATTACACGATTCTTGAGAATTACACAAGGCAGTACGGTGAAGCGTCATACGAATCCGGTTCCCGTATCTGCTATGCGGACGGTCTGTGTGTTGTGGATCTTATCGACTTCAACGCGGACGGCACAGATGAGCTTCTCACCGTTTACAGATATAATAAAAAGGTGTCCGGCAAAGATAAAAACGGGAACTATGAAATGGAGACAGAACCGGAATACAAGCTTGAGATCCATTCCTGGAACGGTTCTGCCGCTCAGAAAATATATGAGAACGACGGTGTTTCCGAGATGCAGGACGGCGCCAGCAGCGACCGATTTTATATCCTGCGCCTGCGCGGAGACAAAACCGATATATGCAAAAACACCTATACGTATGACAAAAATACAAGCAGAATATGGAAAGGCACGAGCCGGATAAGCGAAATGACGGACGACGGAAAGTTTGAATCCGCATTTATTGCCGAGGTCAGCAGCAATTACGGCTATCTGACATACAGAATAGACGGCGAGCGTGTTTACCGCCGTGAATTCAATGAAAAGGGCTATGCCGTGCCGTATTTCTGCAACGATGACGAATACGACGATTCCGAATTCAGCGTGATCTATCTTCAGGGAGATTCCAAACGCGGCTCGGACATAAACAAGCTGATCAGCAATACCCAAAGCACCATGGAAACCATCCGCAGCGCAACACTGGTGTAGAGTACCAAATAAAAAGTCTGTTTCAAAAGTAATGAAACAGACTTTTATTTATGCTATATTCTCAATATACAGACTCTCTTTATCAACAAAAATTTTTACGGGACTGTTATGTAATCGGTTTACAGTATTAATACTTTCAATGAACGGTCTTACATAGCTGTTTTGGTTATCTATAAATCCAGACATTGATTTATCAATTTTTGAATCTCCATACTTTTGGATCTTTTCTCCGGTAGCAATAAGTGTTTCATCAATTTGAGAATCACTTATAACCGGAATCTTTTCAACAGCTTTTCCAAATACCCTGCTTGCGCCGGCAATCCCTTTAAGCAATGTAGATTCTACAGATGATGTTGAATACCCTTTTATTTGGTCATAACACTGCGTATATAACTCCCTATATTTTAAAGAATAATCTTCGAGTTTCAGAGAAACACTGCTTAAATAACTTGAATCAAAGTTTTCCAATAACATTATTTCCATAAAAGAAGAAAAGCCAAATAAATATAATGCCAGTTGATAATCTTTAAATTCCGCTTGAATATTCTTTAATTGAACCTTTACGGTTTGTTCGCTGTGAACAAATGATTTTTTATTAATTTTCGTGGTGATTTGCTCGCGATAAAAATCAATTTTTCTCTCTGATGCCTGTCGAATATCCAAAACTTTAATATGATTATTCTTTTTATACATCTCATTGTTCCAGTTAAACTTATAATTATTATAGACATCAAAAAGGAATTTCAAATCCCCACGTAATTCAGACCTTTCTTTTTGAACAAGAAAATCCATTATCTCCTGTTGTTTTTCTTGTATTTTGTCAAGCTTTTTATCAATATTCGCCAATGTAGCAGCCATAAACAACATAGTAGGATCACACGCAAGCGGCGTCATTCTCGCTTGCCCTCCGCCAACAGTCCCTGCCGCAGTTTTGATAGACCCTATAAACTCTTTACTGCCGCTGATATTAAACATTTTCCCACCATATGTATTAACAAAATAGATTCCGCTTCCTCCTGCACCACCTGCTATTGTCTGAATCGCTGAAACCAAAGGTTGAAATGCTGTTCCCCAAGCCGACAACCGAGATAGCGGAAATTTATTATAATTTATAAGTCCGGCTTTCTGTTCAGATTTAATCAATTCGAGATTGATACTTGTATTCGCCATAACGCTCATCATGTCTGATTGAATATTTTGAGAATCATTTTTATCATTATATTTGTCCATATTGAATTCCGTCCTTTTATATCAATTTATTATTTACTAAATTATATCACTATGGTTTGGATTATGAAAGAATCATGTAAAAATTATTGTTAAGAGTACAAAAAAGCGCACTTTAAAATAAAACAAATGTAAATCTAATATAGATAAGATTAAACAAACCGGGAACGGCAATGCTCCCGGTTTGCTTCAGTTTTACACATTAGAAGTACTCATATATATTTTGGGTTCGGGGTCATTTTTGAATCCATACTTTTTAAACGCCCTTACTGCCACGGTATATTAAGCTGTTTAAACTGCGGAAGTTATCAGCGTATACGCTGTATTTATAACGCCTGCGATCAGCATGACCCAGACGGGATTCAGCTTTGTTTTTCGCAGCAGCAAAAAGCAGACGGCAAACGCCGCGACAAGCACCCATTTTGTGGAGGCAAGGCTGATGCTTTCGCCCCAGAACGCCGAAACGAGTATGGATACGCCCGATGCGGCGATCATGGCAACAACTGCAGGGCGCAGGGCGGAAAGGATATCTTCCATCGCCCTCATATTTCGGTATTTGAAATACAGCTTTGCAAGCACCAGAACAATTATGCAGGACGGCAGAATGCATCCTGCCGTTGCGCAGACGGCGCCGCCTATGCCGGCAATTTTTATGCCCACAAAGGTGGCTGAATTAACGGCAATCGGTCCCGGCGTCATCTGCGAGATCGTGATGAGATCGGTGAATTCGCTCATAGAAAGCCAGGTGTTCTGCTCAACGACCTGCTCCCTGATCAGCGGCAAAGAGGCATATCCGCCGCCGAAGCTGAACAGCCCGATCTGAAGAAAGCTGAGAAAAAGCTTAAGATAGATCATTCTTTTTCTCCTTTCTTTTGCCGATAACGGCTTTGATGATCCCGATACCCACGCATACCAGAATGATATAGATCACATTCATATCAAAAAAGCAGGAAGCGGCAAACGCGCCGAGCATGATAATGACCGAACCCGTGCTTTTCTGTTTGAAGATATCCAGCGCCATATCGTAAACAACACTTGCGATAACCGCTCCTACGCCTGCCTGCATCCCCTCAAGCATGCTGCTGACGATAAGATTGTTTTTGAACGCTTCATAAAATGCGGAAATGACCGAAATCACGATAAACGGGGGAATGATTGTTGCTACGACCGCCACCGCCGCGCCGATAACGCCCGAAAGCTTATAGCCCGTTACGATCGCTCCGTTTACGGCGATCGCGCCCGGAGAAGACTGCGCGATTGCAACAAGATCCAGCATTTCCTTATCATTTATCCACTTATATTCATCCACAAATTTTTTCTTGAAAAGCGTTACGATAACATAGCCTCCGCCAAAGGTGAACGCGCTGATATACAGCGTGGAAAGAAAAAGCTTCAGCAGGACCTTGCTCCTTTTTTCCCTGTTTTCTTCCATTGAGAATCCCCCTTTCAACGCTCTATTATATTACCGCTTGAAACATAAGTAAAATAGTATTATTATATAAAATACATAACTATTTTATTATATAAGGTGAAAAAATGACTTTACGCCATATGAGAATCTTTTTAAGTGTATACCAAAACGGTGGCATAACGAAAGCCGCCGAACAGCTCCACATTGCGCAGCCCTCCGTAAGCCTTGCGGTGAAAGAACTTGAAGCGTATTACGGCACGCGCCTGTTTGACAGAATGGGCAGGCGCATATACCCCACCGAAAACGGAAAACGGCTTTATGAATACGCCCTGCGCATTTCAGAGCTGTTTGACGAAGCGCAGGCAGGTATAAAGAACTGGGACGCCATCGGCTCTATTCGGGTCGGCACAAGCATAACGATAGGCACGATGCTGCTGCCGGAGCTGATCAAAAAATTCAAAACACACTACCCGGCGCTGTCCGTAAAAGCCGTTATCGGCAACTCGGACGGGATTGAGCACAGAATTTTAAGCAACACGATCGATCTTGCGCTCATTGAAAATCATCCCTCGCACGAAGATATTCAATTTGAGCCGTTCGCACAAGATTCGCTGTGCGCTGTTTGCTCTCCTGCAAATCCGCTTGCAAAAAAGGCCGGCGTTTCTCCCGCTGATCTTGCCGTCTGTCCGTTTTTAACACGGGAAAAGGGCAGCGCTGTGCGTGAAATAACGGACGCATATTTTGCGCTGCATGGACTGAGCATATCACCCGTTTGGGAGAGCGCAAGCACGCATGCCATTATCAACGCAGCCGCTCAGGATATAGGAATATCCGTTCTGCCGCAGATGCTGGCGGAAGAATATATAAAAAACGGCAGCCTGACAAAGCTGCCGCTGGAGCCTCCCATAAACAGAAATCTTAATATCATCTATCACAAAAGCAAATTTTTAACGCCTGCCATGCGTGATTTCTGCAGGTTGTGCCGGGAGATTACACCGTAAAATAAATAACCGCGTAAAGAACAGATCGTCTTTACACGGCATGATAACGGCTTTTAAATAGATCCGAGATCAGCTGCAGAACCTGTGACTGCCGATGATCGTTATGACCGGGCGCGAGTGCATAAACGCATCGTTCGTTTTATCCGGGTTGAAATAGAAGATCGCGCCGCCGGTGGGATCCCATCCGTTTATCGCGTCTATTGCCGCGCGCTTTGAGGATTCCGCAACAGGTTCGTTCCAGTTGCTGTCATAAACACAGGAGAATGCGCCCGACTGATAGACTACGCCGCTGATGCTGTCCGGGAAGGACGGATGGGCAACACGATTGAGCACAACGGCGCCGACGGCGACCTGACCCTCGTAGCTTTCCCCCCTTGCCTCCGCCGAAATGACCTTCGCAAGGAGCTGAACATCTGAACTGGAATACTGGGTTGACGGACTGCTTGAACTGCCGCCGAGACCGAGATAAAGAAGCGTTGTTGAACCGGCGATGCCGTCTGCGGTGATTCCCACGCTGCGCTGAAAATTGCGAACCGCCGTTTGGGTCTGGGAGCCGAAGATCCCGTCCACGCTTCCCTTATAAAAACCAAGGTCTTTCAGCTTCTGCTGAAGCGTTTTCACCTCATTTCCCGTTGAGCCGTATTTTGAAACGGCGTAGACCGCGTCTGTGCTGTTCGGATAACAAAGCTGATAGGCAAGATATCCTCCGCCGCATGCGCCGAGCACAACGGCAAGCGATATTAAAAAGACATAAAAATTCCTCAAAGCTTTATAAACAGTCATAAAATCACATATCCTTTCCTGTTCAAAGAAAAATTTTAAACGAAATAGTTTAAAAGAAAGGTGATTGCAATACCCGCGCCCACGCACAAAGCGCTTTGCAGAATAATATATCTTATCTCACGCTTTGATCTTCTTGCGCGCGGCGGTTTGTTGGCTTTCTTTGCAAAAGTCTGCGCTTCTTTTTTTAATTTTTCCCTGTCGCAGTTAACATATTCCGGTTTTACAAAAAAAATTATTTTCTCAAAATAGGGATTTTCGGTGTTGGTGACCTCCAGCACCTGCTTGTTGACGCCTTTTATCATCTTGAAGAATATCCTTTCCTTTTTATACAGATAGTGTTGGATTTTTCATCCCGGTTTATACAAATATTTGAATATTGATTTTTGGTGAAAAATGCAATAAAATAATGCTTGACAAGGTGATACGATAACAAAAAGTATATCGCTGTTTACATTTCAAAAATGTTTAAAACTGTGTTGAAAATGTTAAAAATTATACGTTCAAACGGCTTGTTTAGGTAAAAAACGGGTGTTGAAAAGTTAAATTTAAGTAAAACAAGGTAAGTTTTCAATAGTTTACACAGAGTTTTCAACAATTTGTAAAGTTACAAATTATTACAGATTTTTTTAGCTATTTTGCTATTTTTATTCTTCCGCGAGCGGGCAGGATATGGTATAATTTTTAAAGCATCCAAGAGGAGAAATTATACAAATAATGATAATTGAGGAAAGAGACGGCAGTCTTATAGCAAAGGGTATTCCATGCCTCAGCCTGCCGCTTACGCTGGACTGCGGCGAAGCATTCAGATGGGAAGAGCAGGCGGACGGCTCCTGGAGCGGCGCGGCATACGGAAAATTCCTGAATATAAAAGAAGAAAACGGCGATTTCATATTCAAAAACACCTCAAAGGAAGATTTTGAGGCGGTATGGCGCAATTATTTTGATCTGGACAGGGATTACGCCGCCATATGCGAAAATCTGAAAAAGGATGCGCTTGTTCGTGAAACGATAGACGAATATTACGGCATAAGAATCTTAAATCAGGAGCCGTGGGAAGCGCTTGTTTCGTTTATTATAAGCCAGCAAAACAATATAAAAAGAATAAAAGGCATTATTAAACGTCTGTGCGATACATACGGCGAAGAGATCCGCCCCGGCTGGCATGCCTTTCCGAGCTGCAGCACGCTCAGCGCTCTGAGCGTGGGAGAACTGGAGGCGATAGGGCTTGGATACCGCGCGAAATATGTGAAAAAACTTGCAGACGATGTTGCCTGCGGCGCAATAGACCTTGCGACAATAAAGGCTATGGACCTTGAGGACGCAAAGAAGGCACTGCTTTCCATTTACGGCGTGGGGGAAAAGGTGGCAAACTGCACTCTGCTGTTCGGCTTTCAGTTTATCAGATGCTTCCCCGTTGACGTGTGGATGAAGCGTGTGCTTGCATTTTATCCGAACGGCCTGCCCGATTGCTTTAAGGGCGCGGAGGGGATTGCGCAGCAGTATCTTTTCCACTGGGCAAGAAATAATTTATAAGGAGAACGCATGCAAAAGCTGTTTATTGACGATTACAGCGGCGGAGAAAAGATCTTTCTGAACGAGGAGCAGAGCCGCCATATTTCAAAAAGCCTGAGAATGAAACCGGGCGATATCCTAACGGTGTGCACGGGGGACGGCAATGATTACGGCTGTATGATAGACGAGATCACAAAAGACGCAGTTGTGCTGCAGGTCTGCTACAAAAAAGCTACCGAAAGCGAGCCGGATATCAAAGTGTCGCTTTATCAGGGTGTTCCGAAAGGCGATAAAATGGAGGACATCATCCAGAAATGCACCGAACTGGGAATTTTTGAGATAACTCCCACCCTGACCAAAAGATGCGTGAGCCGCCCGCAGGAAAAGCAGGCGGAGAAAAAGCGCCTGCGTTATTCAAAAATAGCGCTTGAGGCAGCGCAGCAGAGCGGGCGCGGCATCGTGCCGGAGATCAAAAAAATGACGGACTTTAAAACTGCCGTGAAAGAATGCGATGCTGAAGTGAAAATTGTGTTTTACGAGGGCGGCGGAGAGCCGATCCATAAAATAATCGGCACAGGCACAAAAAGCGCGGCGCTCTTTATAGGCCCCGAGGGCGGGTTTGAAAAGGAAGAAGTCGAGTTTTTGAAAGAAAACGGCGCTGTCTGCGCCACTTTGGGCAAACGCATACTCCGCACACAAACCGCCCCCGTTGCGGCGCTGAGTGCGATCATGCTGCTGACGGGAAATCTGGAATAAAGATATAGATATAGTATGAATCAGAAGTCTCAATATAAATCTACGGTATTTCAAATATGAAAAAGCTTTACTTGATAGGCGGACCGATGGGCGTGGGCAAAAGCACTGTGAGCAGGATCCTTGCCGGCAGGCTTGAGAACAGTGTTTTTCTGGACGGCGACTGGTGCTGGAACCCGGAATTCGGAATCATAACGCCGCAGATGAAAGAAATGGTTACAGATAATATCTGCCATCTTTTTAACAATTATATAAACTGCCCCGAATATAAAAACATCATTTTCTGCTGGGTGCTGCACAGGCAGGAAATAATAGACAGTATAATCGGCTCAATCGCTTCGGAAAGCTGCAAAATCATAAACGTTTCACTTCTCTGCTCGGAAAACGTGCTGATAAACAGGCTGAGTAAAGATATTCGGGACGGCTTGCGGCAGCCGGATGTTGTCGGCCGTGCTCTTTTAAGGCTCAAAGAATGCAGCAATCCGGAAACAATAAAAATCAACACAGACGATATAACGCCGGAGCGCATTGCCGATAAGATCATGTTGTTGTAAATTTTGCCTTGAATTCCCATAGGAATTATAGTATATTAATCTACGGTGATAAAATTGAAGATTTCAACAAAAGGGCGGTACGCCCTGCGCCTGATGACTGATCTGGCGGTCAATGACACGGGTGAAAACATTTCCATTCGATCCATCGCGAAAAGGCAGAATATAAGCGTAAAATATCTTGAACAGATCATTTCCGTTTTGCACAAGGCAGGATTTGTTATAAGCGAAAGAGGTTCGGGCGGCGGATACAGAATTGCCGGAGATCCAAAGAATTATACGGTGGGAATGGTGCTGCGCCTTACCGAAGGCAGCCTTACCGTAACGCCCTGCACGGAAAACGAACGCCATGTATGCGAAAGATACGGCTCCTGCCCCACTGTTAAGGTGTGGGAACGGCTCAACAAAGCCATAAGCGATGTGGTGGACAATATAACCATTGCCGATCTGGCGCTGGACGCGCAAAACGGCGCGGACAATTTTATCATTTAGCACTTGACAGATACACCGGTAAGTGCTATTATTATTTCACAATATTCCTACTATTCAAGTGGGAATAGTAGATTTTAAAAGGAAGTGGTATACAGATGAAAAAGAATGACACAAGAAAGAATTTATTTTGGTATTTGCGAATGTGCCGATGTATGCCGCCCCGTTTAGAACATATAATAACTGACAGCAGAATATAAAAGGAGAAGATTATGAAACGCAAATACCATTTTGAAACCTTGCAGATACATGCCGGTCAGGAACAGCCCGATCCCGCAACGGGAGCGCGCGCCGTGCCTGTTTATCAGACAACGGCATATGTTTTTGACTCGCCGGAAAGCGCCGAGGCAAGATTCAGCCTATCCGAGCCGGGCAATATCTATTCCAGACTCACAAACCCCACACAGGAGGTCTTTGAAAAAAGAATGACCGCGCTGGAAGGCGGTGTCGGCGCGCTTGCAACGGCGTCGGGAGCAGCGGCGCTTGCTTATATCTTTCAGGCGCTTGCCAAGGCAGGCGATCATATCGTTGCAAGCAAAACGATCTACGGCGGCACATATAATTATCTGCGCCACACGCTGGCGGAGCACGGTGTGGAGACCACCTTTGTTGACCCCGACGATCCCGCCGAATTTGAAAGCGCAATACAGGAGAACACAAAACTGCTCTTCTTTGAAACGCTCGGCAACCCCAATTCAAACCCTGTTGACATCAGGGCGCTTGCCGAGATCGCGCACAGACATTCCATTGTGCTCGTGGCGGACGCAACCTTTACAACACCGTATCTGCTGCGCGTGTTTGATTACGGAGTGGACATCGTTGCCCATTCGGCAACCAAATTTCTCGGCGGACACGGCACAACGCTCGGCGGAGTGATCGTGGACAGCGGCAAGTTTGACTGGAAGAAAAGCGGAAAGTTTCCGCAGCTTTCAGAACCCAACGAAAGCTACCACGGCATAAATTTCTGCGAAGCGGCAGGCAGCGCGGCGTTCATAACCTATGTTCGAGCCGTACTGCTCAGGGATTCCGGCGCGGCGCTCTCGCCGCTCAATGCGTTTCTGCTTTTGCAGGGGCTTGAAACGCTCTCACTGCGTATGGATAAGCATATTGAAAACACCAAACGGGTGCTTGAATATCTTTCAAACCACCCTATGGTGAAAAAGATAAACCACCCGTCCTTGCAGCCCAAATATCAAAAGATATACAACGAATATTTCCCGAACGGCGCAGGCTCAATCTTTACGTTTGACATAGACGGCGGCGAGAAAGAGGCAAAGGACTTTATCAGAAACCTGAAAATATTTTCACTGCTTGCAAATGTGGCGGACGTGAAGTCGCTTGTGATACACCCAAAGACCACAACGCATTCCCAGCTTCCCGAAAGCGAGCTTGAAAAACAGGGTATCTTTGACTCCACAATCAGACTTTCGATAGGCACAGAAAACGCCGATGATCTTATAGCCGATCTGGGCGGCGCGTTCGGCGCAATCACAAAACAGGAAAGGTGATCTGAATATGAATATTTACAGCAATCTCACACAGCTTATAGGAAACACCCCGATCATGAAGCTCGGCAATCTTGCCGCTGCGGAAAACGCGCAGGCAAATCTATTTGCAAAGCTTGAATACTTCAATCCCGCCGGCTCCGTAAAAGACAGAGTCGCGCTTGCAATGATAACCGATGCGGAGAAGAGCGGCAGGATCAGACCCGGTGCGACCATCATTGAACCCACCTCCGGCAACACGGGCATAGGGCTTGCGGCAGTGGGAACGGCAAAAGGATACAGAGTAATCCTGACAATGCCGGAAACCATGAGTGTAGAGCGGCGCAGCCTTGTTAAGGCGTACGGTGCCGAGATCGTGCTGACAGACGGCGCAAAGGGTATGACGGGAGCGATAGAAAAAGCCGCCGAGCTTGAAAGCTCCATAGACGGCGCCGTTATTTTGGGGCAGTTTGAAAACCCGGCAAATCCAAAAGCACATTATGAGACCACGGGACCGGAGATCTGGCGCGATATGGATGCAAAGATTGACGTGTTCGTTGCCGGTATCGGCACGGGCGGAACAATCTCCGGGGTCGGAAAATATCTGAAAGAACAGAAACCGACTATAAAAGTAATCGGCGTTGAGCCTGCCTCCTCCCCCGTGCTCACCGAAGGGCATGGCGGAGCGCATAAGATCCAGGGAATCGGCGCAGGCTTTGTGCCGAATACGCTTAACACTTCCGTTTATGATGAGGTCATCCCCGTTACAAATGAGGACGCTTTTGAAACGGGCGACAGAATTGCCAAAACCGAGGGCATCCTTGTGGGAATATCCGGCGGCGCGGCAGTATGGGCAGCCCTTAAAATTGCCGAAAGGCAGGAATTTCACGGCAAAAATATCGTTGCGCTTTTGCCGGACACTGGCGACCGCTATCTTTCCACAGGAATGTTCAAATAAACAGCTGACTTAAAACGCCCGAAATCATCCTTCGGGCGTTCTGCATTATATAGGTTTTATAAATTTTTATTGCTTTTTGCGCGTTTATATTGTAAATTATATTAAACAGCAACATCATCAAACGGCAAACCCCGGGGGAGAATACCAAAATGAAAATGCACGATCTTCAGCAGGAGATACTGAGACTGAAAAAGGAAAAAGACATTTGCATACTTGCCCATTCCTATGAAGCAAGGGAAATATGTGAGATAGCCGATTTCACGGGTGATTCCTACGCGCTTTCCGTGAAGGCGCAGAAGGTGAAAAACGAAACGGTGATCATGTGCGGCGTGCGGTTTATGGCGGAGACCGTTAAGATCCTCTCGCCCCAAAAGCGTGTGATTCTTTCCCATCCGCAGGCGGGATGCCCCATGGCGGAGCAGTTTTCCGCAGACGATATTTTAAAGCTGAAAAAAGAACACCCGAACGCGGCGGTGGCGGCATATGTCAACACCACAGCGCGGCTGAAAGCGGTCAGCGCCGTTTGCGTTACCTCTTCCTGCGCGGTAAAAGTGGTTAAGGCAATGCCGCAGAAAGAGATCATTTTTATTCCCGACAGAAACTTAGGCGCATACGTGCAGAGCGAATGCCCGGATAAGAACCTGATTCTGCTTGACGGCGGCTGCCCCGAGCATGCCAAGGTGACCGAACGCGATGTGCTGGCTGCGAAAGCGGCTCACCCTGACGCGTTGTTTCTTGTGCACCCTGAATGCAGACCCGAAGTTACAAAACATGCCGATTACATAGGCTCAACCAGCGGTATTATGGATTTTGCCGCAAACAGCGAAGCGGATGAATTTATCATCGGCACGGAAAACAGCATCGTGCAGCATTTGCAGTTTGACTGCCCGGGCAAAAAGTTTTACCCTGTTTCAAAGGGACTGATTTGCGAGAACATGCGCCTCACCACTCTGCCCGAAGTATACCTTTGCTGCACGGGAGACGGCGGCGAGGAAATCACGCTTGACGAAGAGATCATGAAAAAAGCAAAGCGCTGTATTGACAGAATGATTGAATACGGCGGATAAAAACACCACTCGCCTGATTGAGGGCGGCTGAAAGGCACGGATAGAAATGAGCAAAAAAGCGCTTATTGCCATGAGCGGCGGCGTTGACAGCAGCGTTGCCGCCCTTTTGATGAAAAAAGCAGGATATGACTGTATCGGCGCGATGATGCGCCTTTGGGGCGGAACGAACGAGCAGGATGAAAAAGACGCAGCGGCAGTTGCCGAACGGCTCGGAATCCCTTTTTATGTGTTTGACTGCTCCGACGAATTCCAAAACAGAGTCATAAACAAATTCATAGATACATATGAGAAAGGCGCCACGCCGAATCCATGCCTGGACTGCAACAGGTTTATGAAATTCGGCGCCCTTTATCGAAAAGCGCGCGAGCTGGGCTGCGATTACATTGCGACAGGGCATTACGCCGTTACGGAACTTGATAAAACGACCGGCAGATACCTTCTGAAAAAAGCCGCCGATTCCGCCAAAGACCAAAGTTATGTGCTCTATTCGCTTTCGCAGGAAATACTTAGGCATGTTATTCTGCCGCTGGGCAGGCACACAAAAAGCGAGATCAGAACCATCGCGCAGGAAAACGGCTTTGTAAACTCACACAAAAAAGAGAGCCAGGACATCTGCTTTGTGCCGGACGGCGATTACGCGAGTTTCATTGAACACGAGCGCGGCAAGACCTATCCGCCGGGGGAATTTGTTACAACAGACGGCGAAATCGTGGGCAGGCACAGCGGAATCATCCGATACACGATCGGCCAGCGCAAAGGGCTGGGCGTTTCCTACCGCGTACCGCTCTACGTCTGCGCCAAGGATATGGAGCATAACCGCGTTATACTGACCGAGGGACGCGACCTCTTTTCAAAAGAGGTGACTGCGGCGGATATAAATCTTATATCGGTTGACAGGATAGAGGACGGCATACGTGTTTCGGCAAGAACAAGATATAATATGAAAGAACAGCCGGCAACGGCTTACCAGACAGACGATAACACAATCAAAGTGGTGTTTGACGAACCGCAGAGAGCCGCCGCGCCGGGGCAGGCGCTTGTGCTTTACAGCGGCAAAAGCGTGGTAGGCGGAGGCACGATCATATGACCCCTGAAAATACGCCGCGCCTTGAAACGAATCGCCTGATTTTACGCAAGTTCACGGAAACAGATTTTCCGGCCATGCTTGAAATTTTCGGCGATAAGGAAACAAACACGTTCTTACCTTGGTTTCCCGTAAAAAACATGGATGAACTTACTGCATTTTATGAACAGCGGTACGCCGAAAAATACAGAGCCGATCAGGCATACGCCTACGCCGTGTGTATGAAAGAGAACAATATACCGATCGGCTATGTACATCTTGAAACGCAGGGCGCACACGATCTCGGCTACGGTCTTTTGCCGAAATTCCGCGGCAGGGGCATTATAACCGAGGCTTGCCGGGCGGTAATTGAAAGGGCAAAACGAAACGGCTTTGCTTTTATCACAGCCACACACGATATAAACAATCCGAAAAGCGGAGAGATCATGAAACGCCTTGGTATGAAATACTGCTATTCATACAGGGAGCAGTGGCAGCCGAAAAACATAAGCGTTGTTTTCAGGATGTTTCAGCTTAATCTGAAAGAAAACACACCTGTTTATGAAAAATACAAAAGGCTCTCTCCCGAATGGTTCGTTGAGGAAACTATTTAACAGGCTTATTATGCCGGAAAGACAAAGTGAATCCATATGAGAATGAGAAGAAAAAAGAACCTTGAAGCGCGCCTTGAGGAGTGCAGGGGCAGGCTTTTAGAGTGCGAAAACGAGGATCTGAATTTTGAAAACGCAGAAAAGCATATGCGCCTGTTTGACCCTGAGAAGATATTCGGAAATGCAAACCCGCTTGTGCTGGAGATCGGCTGCGGTCAGGGCGCATTTGCCTGTGAATTCGCAAAGCGAAATCCGAATAAAAATATCATAGCGGTTGAAAAGGTGGCGAATGTTATCATCTCCGGCTGCGAAAGGGCTGAAGAAGAGAACCTTGCCAATCTGCGCTTTATGAAATGCGCGGCGGAATATCTGCCGGGATACATACCCCAAAAAAGCGTGAGCGAGATCTATCTGAATTTCAGCTGCCCTTTTCCGAAGAAGAAATACGCAAAGCACAGGCTTACCCATCCGCGCTTCCTTGAAATATACAAAAAGCTGATGGCACCGAACGCTGTGATCTGCCAGAAAACGGACAATATGCATTTTTTTGAGTTTTCTATTGAAAATCTTTCGCAAAACGGTTTCAAGCTTTCCAATATAAGCCTTGATCTGCATGCAAGCGATTTTGAGGGCAATATAGTAACGGAATACGAAAAACGGTTTTCCGAACAGGGGCTGCCGATCTACAGGCTTGAGGCAAGACTTTGAGCCGTGCGGCGCACTTTAAAATATGAAAGAGAGGGCTTTTTTTGAACAAAGCTTTGAAGATATTTTTTACAGCATCGTTTCTGCTGTATATCCTGCTGCTGTTCTATGTGCTGTTTCTGCGCGGGCGCGGCAATGTTTACAGCCAAAGCCTTCCGCTTTCGGAATATATGCTCAGCGCCGTAAACTTAACGCCTTTTGAAACGATAAAGGGCTTTTGGAGGGCGCTTCAGGAAAACAGGATCAATACGGACATTGCCCTTTTGAATATCTTCGGCAATGTAGCGCTGTTTGTTCCGTTTGGATTTCTGCTGCCCGTGAACGCCCCGCGCCTGCGCGCGCTGTGGAAGTGCGCCGCCGTTTCGGCTGCGGCAATTCTTGCGGCGGAGGTTCTTCAGCTGCTGTTTAAAGTGGGCAGCTTTGATGTTGACGATATCATTCTCAATTTGAGCGGTGTTCTGATCGGATATATCCTTTATAAAGCGGCTTATTTTATATATAAAAAGCTGCGTTTTGCGAACGGAAAACAACATATTTAAAAACAATTAAGCACCCTCCCTGCTCATAAAGCCGGGAGGGTGCTGTCTATTTATTTGATTTGCTGAAAACACGCTCAGCCGAAAAACGCCTTTGCGATGCGCACGCTTTCCATCGCGTCCTTCGCATACCAGTCCGCGTTTATCATATCGGCATACGACTGCGTAAGCACGGCGCCGCCCACAAATATTTTGGCGTCTGTACTTTCGTGCAGCAGCTTTATCGTGTTTTCCATCGCCGGAACGGTCGTTGTCATCAGCGCGGAAAGCCCGACCAGCTTAACATCGTTTTCCTGTACAGCTCTTAAAACTTCCTCCTCGGGCACATCCTTGCCGAGATCGATAACATCAAATCCGTAATTGGAAAGCAGCACTTTCACGATATTCTTTCCGATATCGTGAATATCGCCGTGGACGGTAGCAACAACGATCTTGTTTCCGCTTTTTTCCTGCTTTCCGCTCAGAATCATCTTTTCCTTGATGACCTCAAACGCCGCCTTGGCGCTGTCTGCGCTCATCAGAAGCTGCGGCAGGAAGATGCGGTTGTTCTCAAACCCGTCGCCGACCTCGTCCAGCGCGGGAATGATATAATGATTAATCACGTCCAGCGATTCGTTCGTTTTCAAAAGCTCGGCGGCGCACCTTGCGGCGTCCTCTTTCATGCCTTTTACGATCGCCGTGTGAAGCGTGGTTTCGCCCGTAGGCGCCGCCTGTTCCGGCACGGTCACGCTCCCAATATATTCCGCGCAGTTATCATCCAGACCCGCCAACGCGTTATAGGAATAATACGCGTTCATCATACTCCGGGAGTTCGGGTTTATAATGCCTGCCGAAAGTCCGCTTTGCAGTGCAAGGGTGAAAAACGCCGTGTTTATCGCGTCCCTCTTCGGCAGACCGAACGAGATATTGGAAACGCCGAGCACCGTATTGACGCCGAGCGTGTTCCTGATATATTCAACGGCTTTCAGCGTTTCGATGCCATTTGTTTTATCCGTGCTTATGGTCATTGTAAGCGCGTCAACGATCAGATCTTTTTTATCAATTCCGTAAGACGCGGCGGTGCTTATGATCTTTTCCGCTATCTTGATTCTGCCCTGTGCCGTTTCGGGGATTCCGTTTTCATCAAGACACAGACACACAATAACGCCGCCGTATTTTTTGGCGAGCGGAAAGACCTCTTTCATATTTTCAGCCTTGCCGTTGACGGAGTTGATCATCGGCTTGCCGTTGTAGATACGCAGGGCTCTTTCAAGCGCGGCTGTATCGGAAGTATCGATCTGAAGCGGCGCGGCGATAACGCTTTGCAGGCTTTTAACAGCCGTTTCCATCATCTGCGGCTCATCGATCTCCGGCAGGCCCACATTCACATCCAAAATATGGGCGCCGGCGTCAATCTGCTCCAGCCCTTGTTTTATGATATACTCAATATCGTTTCTTCTGAGCGCCTCTTTAAACAGCTTTTTGCCCGTTGGATTTATCCTTTCGCCGATAATGACCGGCTTTTTGCCTATCTCCACCGTTCGGCTGTATGAGGAAACGAGCGAAAAAGCTTTTTTCTCAGGCACATTTGCGGGAATATCACGGCAGAGTTCAATCATTTCCCTTATATGCTCCGGCGTTGTGCCGCAGCAGCCGCCGAGATAGGATACGCCGAGCTGTGCCGCCTTTTTCATCTGCTGCGCGAACGCGGAGGGCGAAACATTATAGACCGTCTGCCCGTTCACACTCTCCGGCAGACCTGCGTTCGGCTGCACAATTATGGGCAGAGAAGTCCATTTCCTTATCTCCTCAACGAGCGGCAGCGTTTCGGCAGGCCCGAGACCGCAGTTGAAGCCTATGGCGTCAACACCCAGCCCCTCCAGCATGGAAACGGCGGTCTTTATATTCGCGCCTGTGAGCAGTCTGCCTTTTTCGTCAAATATCATGGTTACAAATACGGGCAGATCGCAGTTTTCCTTTGCCGCAAGCACGGCGGCTTTAATCTCGTACGTATCGCTCATGGTTTCAATGAGCACAACGTCACTGCCGTCCTTGCCGGCGTTGATCATCTCGGCAAAAACAGCAACAGCGTCCTCAAAATCAAGCTCGCCCATCGGCTTTAACAGTTTGCCCGTGGGACCTATATCGAGCGCAACCTTTTTTCCCGTGCTCTTCGCAAGGCGCACGCCCGCTTTTATCACCTCGGCGCAGTTTTCCATCTTAAGCCGGTTTGCGCCGAAGGTGTTTGTTGTGATATATTCACTGCCTGCCGCCGCATACGCCCGGTGAACGGCGAGCACCTTTTCACTGTCCGTAATATTCAGCAGCTCAGGCAGTTCCCCTGCGCCCAGTCCGGCGCTTTGCAGCATTGTGCCCATACTGCCGTCAAAAAACTTTATCTTCATGTTTATCCTTTCTGCGGATCACTGCGGCTCTATGCCTGCAAAAGCGGTCACGGACTTTGTGGGTATCATCTGGCAGGTGTCCGTTAAAGTGATTCCGCAGCGTTTCGTGATCTCCATCATCTTAAATATCTTTTCCTGCTCGGAAATAGCAAGGTCAAAATAACCCGGCGAATATCTCTGCCTTGTTACAACGCCCTCTTTTCTTTCGATCTGCGCCTGCAAAGCGTCGCACACCTCTTCGATTTTCGAGGCAAGCGCCGCCTGCATAATCAGCAGCATTGCACCCTCTGAGGAATATCTGCGCAAAAGCAGATCGCCCTTTGTGCCCACCGTGGCGGCAAGCAGCGCAACACGGCGGCAGCCTGCAAGATTCTGCGCAAGGCGGCGGCTCTCAAAGGTGAAGCCGCAGACCTCCAGCGTGTGCTCCGTAACTGTGCAGTCAAAGATTCTGTATATGCTTTTCGGCTCGACCGTTGCGTCAATTTCCGCCATGGCGCGGCCTATCCTATCGAGCAGTGTTTTATCCTCTATGCTGCTTTTTGTGCGCATATATCGCAGTATCTCTTTTTTATCCATTTATGATCTCGGAAAGCCCTTTCATGATTGATCCTGCCACATCAGGTTTATTCATCGTGTAGATATGAATATGATCCTGACCGTTCGCCATTAGGTCAATGATCTGCTCCGTGGCGTAAATGATGCCTGCCTGCTTCATTTTTGCCGGGTCATCGCCGAAACGCTCAATGATCTTTTCAAACTTTTTTGGAAATTTACAGCCGGAAAGCTCCACGCTTTTTTTGATCTGATTGGCATTCGTGATCGGCATTATACCGGCGATGATCGGAATGTTAATACCTTTGATCAGGCAGTTTTCCTTAAAGCGGAAAAACACTTCGTTGTCAAAAAACATCTGTGTTGTTAAAAAGTCAAGACCGCAGTCCACCTTTTCTTTCAGATGCTGGATATCCGCCACACGGTTTGCACTTTCCGGGTGAACCTCGGGATAACATGCCCCGCCGATACAGAAGCCGCCCTTTTCCTTAATTACATTCACAAGCTCGTACGCATGCTCAAAGTGCTGTCCGTCCGGGAACTCGAACCCGTCGGGAATATCACCCCTCAGGGCAAGGATATTTTCAATACCTGCCGCTTTCCATTCGTCAAGCACGCTCTCTATCTTATCCTTTGTTGAAGTGAGGCAGGTCAGGTGAGAAAGAGGTGTAATCCCGCTGTTTTTAACAGCCTGCGCGATCTCGGTCGTAAAACCCGTTCTTGTGCCTGCCGCGCCGTAGGTTACACTGATAAAAGCAGGATCGCTTTTTGCCATCTCCTCAACAACAGCCCTTGTGTTTTCTATCCTGCTCCACTCTTTGGGCGGAAACACCTCAAAGGAGACAGTTACCCTGTTGTTCTTCAAAATATCGGATATCTTCATTCTTAAGACCTCACAATGCCGCCATGCATTTATGTTATTATAATATACTTAGTTTAACAAAACATCGGAGCCATTGCAACAAAAATATCCTTTCGGCGCGTTTTCTCCGCCGGTATTTTTCATAAATTAAACATCAGAATACAAGAGATAAAAGGAGAAATAAAGAGTTATAATGAGCTTGCGCTGATTTTTTTAAATTCGGTGTTGACTTCGCCGCCGCCTTGTGCTATTATAATGCGGCAAGTTGAAAAAACACTAATTCAGTATGGAGGTAAGTAAAAATGTCAACATTTATGCCAAAGGCTGACGAGATCGAACGCAAATGGTATGTTATTGACGCGCAGGGCAAGCCGCTCGGCAGAGTTGCCGCCGAAGCAGCCGTTCTTCTTCGCGGAAAGCACAAGGCTTTCTTCACACCCAGCGTTGACTGCGGCGATTTCGTAATCATTATCAATACAGACAAAGCCGTTCTCACAGGCGATAAGCTCAATAAAAAGCTTTATCAGCACCACACCGGCTACATCGGTAACCTGAAAGAGGTAAAATACGGCACGCTTATGAAGGAAAAGAGCGATTTTGCAATGAAGCTTGCCGTTAAGGGCATGCTTCCCGATACGACTCAAGGCAGAAAGCAGCTTACAAGATGCCGCATTTACAAAGGCAACGAGCACAAGCACGAGGCTCAGCAGCCCGTTGCTTGGGAATTCTAAGGGAGGTTAAGCGATTATGTACGAAACAAATCCATATTTCTACGGCACAGGCAGAAGAAAAGAATCCGTTGCCCGCGTTCGCGTATATGCCGGCACAGGTAAGGTTACGATCAACGACAGGGATATCGACGATTATTTCGGTCTGGATACCCTTAAGCTTATCGTAAATCAGCCTCTCGTTCTTACAAACACAAAAGAGAAGTTCGATATTGTCTGCCGCGTAAACGGCGGCGGTGTTTCAGGTCAGGCAGGCGCAATCCGCCACGGAATCGCAAGAGCGCTTCTTCAGTATGACGAATCTCTTCGTCCCGCTCTCAAGAAAGCCGGATTCCTCACCCGTGACCCACGTATGAAGGAAAGAAAGAAATACGGTCTCAAGGCAGCCCGCCGCGCGCCGCAGTTCTCAAAACGATAAATTATATTATTGTTTATCCTTACAGCCCTGTTCATTCAGGGCTGTTTTTTATTTGTCACCTTTGCCGTTTTGCTCCTGCGGGTCCTCGCAGCACAGCTGCTGCGGTTGCAGAGGAAAATATGCCGCCAACATATTTCCTTTTTCTCCGCAACAGTTCTCAAAACGATAAATTATATTATTGTTTATCACCACAGCCCTGTTCATTCAGGGCTGTTTTTTATTGCGAAATTCCAAATTATAATCTAATTCTTTGTTTTAATTTTATTTTTTAAAATTTAATTTATTTTTTTATTTATAATATCATATTTCGCATTAATATTAGTTTAGGGGAATTATTTTTTCAAACGAATTGTACATTGGATACCAACCACATTCACCGTATTTTATTTCAGCATAAATGGGGCGTGATAAAACATATTGACAAATTATTGACAATTTCACAGTTGTATTTTATACTGAAAGAGGTATATATTATGAAAAAAATATTTTCATCCTTGCTGATTTCAGCACTGATATTATCCATTTCATCCATCTGTGTATATGGGCTCACCGTTCCCGACGGCTCTTTAAGATGCACGATATCAACCAACCAGTCTTCCTCCTACTCGGATTACGTAATCGGCACCGATAAATATTTCGGCGGACAAAACTACAGTGATTCATCCCACAAATTAACGGTGTCTTCGCAGTGCTTTTCACCGCAGAGCGGATGGATATTTGACCAAAAAATAGCCGTTAATCCCGGAATGGAATTTTCACAGAGACGCACAACGAAGTATGCCGCCGCTGTATCTTGGCGTGTGCATCTTGCGCCTTACGGAATCTATTCAAGCGGATGCAGAGGACTCGGATATATCTGGCACACCTAAACATCTGTTTTCCAATCATATTCTTATGCACTTCGGCGCACTGTGCTGCTTTAAGGCAGTGCGGTGCGCCGCTTTTTCAGAGGTACTCTATGGGCGTTTTCAAATCGGCTTTCAAAATATTTTTCAGATCAAAGCTTTTGAGTTTACTGTATGCAGCGTTGACGGTAGTTTTTATATATACTTTGGTATCGAAGCGCTCCGGCAATTTCTTTATGTATGATAACAAGATTCTGCCTTTTTCCATGTATAGTTTTGCGTTTTTTGCGTTTTTGGGATTCGAGTATTTCGCGAAATGCAGGGCGTATAATCTTGAGGATTGTTTGCGCGCCTCAAAAAACGGGTATGCAAGAATGCTGTTCTCTCAATTCGGCGTTATCAGCATTTTAGTTGGGATATTTATGGTTATTGCACTCGTCATCTACACCGCTGTATTTATCAAAGGAGCGGTTTACAATCCGATGTATTTCCCGCAGCTCCTTCTCAGCATATTTCTGAATTATTTTCTGGTTCCGCTGACCGGCTCCGTATTCGGACTGTTTTTCGCAATGTTCCTAAAAAGGCTGACGGCTTATCTGCTGCTTGTTCTGATAACCCTGCTCGGCAGCCCGCTCATCCTCGGTATAGATGTAGTGATATACGAAATAACCGGCGCGGACATTTCCGTTTTTTTCAAAATATTTGACTTTTTTCCTCCCGATCTTAACTGGATTCCGCTCTACGCATTAGGGTCATCCGTGCTGCCGCACAGATGGTGCGTGCTGCTGTTTTGGATATCTTTTATGCTTTTCATAATGATATTAAAATTCTCAGATAAAAGAGGAATTAAAAAAGCGCTTAGATGCGTCTCCCCCCTTGTTCTCTCTATTATATTTCTTGCCGTTTCCGTAACGCCGGCGTCAAAAGCTCTGCGTGCCAGCGACAATATGACAGAATCCACTATGGCGGACAGTACATATTATGAGAACGCAAATATGACATATTCGGAGTCTGATTTTTCCATTACCCAATATAATGCGGAGCTGTCAGTATTCTCCAAGCTCAACGCCAAGGTCAAAATGACAGTCGATAAACCGGATTTGGAAAAATATGATTTTACGCTGTATCACGGGTATAATGTTGCATCCGCTGAGGATCAAAACGGCAAGGCGCTTGAATATGAGCAGAACGGTGATTATCTGACGGTCTATCCGTCCGGGGAAACAACGGAAATCGCACTGAACTACAGCGGCTTTTCTTCAACCTTTTATGCAAACGCACAAGGGATTTTTCTGCCCGGCTATTTTCCGTATCTTCCTCAGAGCGGCAAAAAACTATGCTACAACTACTATGACATTTCCCTTTCACGCCTTGAATATGACGAAGATTCGATTTTCAACATAAAATTCAATGCACCGAGAACCGTTTATTCAAACCTGAAGAAAACAGGGCAAAACACCTTCAGCGGTAAAGGCAGCCCTGCCTTTTTGAGCGGACTTTATGATGATTACACGGCTGATAGCGGTATAAGAGTAATATATCAATACATGAATCCGCAAACTCCGAATGATGACTCGGTTAAAAAGATTCTTCAACAACTCGTAAACAACAAGGATATCGATCCGAATGTAAAAACGATCATGCTGATACCCAATAATAATATAACTTCCGCATTCCTTACCTATACGGATTTCGGCGACCATATTGTCTGCTCGGAGCTATCGTTATTTCATTCCTTAAAGGAAGCGCAATTGAGAAATCCCGATAAAGAAGGCGTATATTATTTTTACAATACTTGCGCCGATATGTCTGACTCCGATTTAGCGGATTATTTGGATTTTGCAAAAGACCCGAACAACTTAGACGGAATTTTATCGGTTGATTTTTGCGAAATGATGGAAAAATACGGAAAAGACCGCTGTTTTGAAATGATGAAGCAATATCTGAACGATGAAAATGATTTGCGCAACAGCTATCAGTTCTTTGAAGATGCACTGGAGGCATGAATATGCTGGAATTAAAAGACCTTACAAAAAAATTCGGAAAAAAGGAAATCTTAAAAGAAATATCCTATAATTTTGAAACAGGCGTTTACGGACTGCTCGGTCCTAACGGAGCGGGAAAAACAACCTTACTCAGATGCATTACCAAACTCTATCCGATCTCTTCCGGCAGCATTGTGTGTTTCGGCAGTGATATAGCAAAAGACTCCTCATATAAGGACAACATTGGCTATCTGCCGCAGAAATTCGGTCTTTTCAAAGAGCTTACGGTACACGAGATGATGTGTACGCTGGCACTTTTAAAAAACATAAATAAGGAAGAGATCGAATCGGAGGCGCAGCGTTGTCTCTCGCTTGTAAATCTCAGTGACAAAGCAAGCTGCCGTGTAAAAACACTTTCCGGCGGAATGGTTCGCAGGCTTGGTATAGCACAGGCATTACTCGGAAATCCGCAGATCATTCTGCTTGATGAACCGACCTCGGGTCTTGATCCCGAAGAACGCTTAAGGTTTAAAAACATCATTTCGTCTATTGATGATACACATACAATTATAATATCCACGCACATTGTTGAAGACGTTGAAGCACTTTGTGATACCGTATTGATCATGAACGAGGGGCAGATCGTAAATTCCGGCTCCTGTGCAGAAATTCAGGACTGTGCCAAAGGCAAGGTTTATGAGCTTTATGAACAAGACATCCGTCTGCTGGCAGAGCCTTATTATTTGCAGCATAAAACAGACAGAAACGGTGTAAAGTTGATTCAAATTCTTTCATCCGAAAAGCAGAACGGCGGCTCAATACATGAAATTTCGCCAAGTGTTGAGGACGGATATATATGCACATTAAAAAACATATAAAAAATTCCAACATAACAGTCGTACTTATAAAAAGCATCGGGATCATGCGTTTCGTGCCGTTAATAGCAATCAATGTGTTTGCGCTGGGTCTGATCCTGTTAAGCGGATTCGGACGTAAAATGCAGGAAGAAACCGTAATGGATTTCCTGCTTGTAAGCCAATTTTTCTTCCCTGTTTTTTCAGTATGGTGGTCCGTTTTTATACTGCGTGAATTCACAGATGCAAACGGAAGCGAGCTTATTTACACGATCTGCCGAAGGAGCTTGCTTGCATATATTCTTCTCCCGTTTTTGATACTATTGTTAAATATAGCTGTGATTTTGGGAATATGCACGGCATTTTGCAGCATTTTCATATGGGAATTTATAAGGATTATCTGTGTGTGCGTATTTTATTTCGGTCTTATTTATAGTGTTTCTATGTTCAGCCGTTCCACTTCTGTTTCTCTTTTTTCCATAATCATATATACGTTAGTGTGCACGGTTTTCAGGGGCGAAAAGCCGTCATTCCCGCTTTATATGTCTCAGTGGATCATTGATTCAGATGATATTTTTAAAGTTTGTATTCCCCTGCTTATATTCGGTATAATTCTTGTTGCAGCAGGCAGACTCTCCGAAAAAAGGCTTTATACAAATTTATAACAATTTCTCGTATTGGAATATTAAAACAAAAAGCAGGAAGATGTAACGCCCGCAATGTAATGTTGTCATTATGTAAACCGCAGTGTAAAGCAGGGTTTATAGAAATCGCCGCGCTTTTCGTGTTTCATATAGCTGTAAGCAAAACACGAAAGGAGCGATAATATGAAATATTTAAGAGCGCTTGCCGTAATGCTTTTCTTCCCTTATTACGCAAAAAAATAATATAAAAAGGCTTGAACATTTGATTTGTTCAAGCCTTTTATATTGCTGTTTGATTACAGTTTATTCAGCGTTGTTTTCGCTGTCCTCGCTGAACTGCGCCTCACGGGCAGCCTCCTGTTCGGCAAGCCTGTCGGCACGAATATCGGCAAGCTCCGCTATCATCTGGTTACGCAGATTTCCGTGAATCGGATAGAGGATAAAGGAAAGTCCGTAAAGTCCTCTTGCGAGTGCGGGAAGTATACAGAACACCGCCCAAATACCGCTTAAAACCGTAGGATCCGTCTGCGGTATCGCGTTTCCGAGCGAGTCCGTGAGCGGAACATAATTGATCCAAGTGAGCACCATGCCCGAAAGCCAGCCGGTAACCGATGTTGCAAGCTTAGTGAAATAACCCTGAACGGTAGTGACGAGCGCCTCGTTTCTGAGTCCGTGCTTCCACTCCATATAATCAAAGGTCTCCGCGCAAAGAACAGGACCGACAACAAGGATAAGCTTATTCGGCAGACCGCAGATCGTGAGCGCGAATATGACCCAGATCAGGTTGAGGATATAATTATCCTGAAAAGTTTGACCGAACGGATGATAGCCGATTATGAAAGTGACAGTGTATGCCACGCCGCCGAAAACACCAGCCACGATAGCCGTGGTGCGCGCGCCGAACTTTTTAATCATTTTCGCGGCAAGCGGCACCATAAGATAGTTAGGTATACCCGTAAACAAGCCGCAGACTGTTTGGTTTGCAAGGTTGCCGGTATTGTTGAGCCAGAAATACTGCTCGCTTGAGCCGCCGACAGCCTTGAAGTTGTTGAAGAAATCCGCAAATATGATGGCGAACAGCGGACGGTTCGTGAAAATCTGTTTAACAGATTCCAGCACGGAGGTCTCATTCATTTCCTCGCGCGACTGGAGCGGCACACGCTCACGCATATTAAAGAAGCCCCAAACGGCAAAGACCGCCGAGAATATGAGCATAAAATACGCGAAGCTGGAATACACGCTTTCCATCGTTATGCTTGAATTGATTCTGGGCAAAAATTCAACGAGCACGGGAACAAGCGACGGAAGCCAGGTTCCGAAAAGCTCAAAGAACTTACTTGTTGTGATCAGGCTGTTTCGCTCGTCGGGGTTGGGTGTGATATTATATATCATAAGGCCCCAAGCACCGAAGTAGCTCATACCGAGTCCGTAAATTACGATCGCTATGGCGGACCAGATGACCTTGCCCGTTGAACTGATATCCGGCGCTGTAAACATCATGGCGCCGCCGATGAGCCAAAGCGGAAGCGGCAGAATGAAGAACGGGCGGATACGACCCCAGCGTGTTCTGGTTCTGTCTATTACAAGGCCGGAGATGGTATCATCTACCGCGTCGTATATTGAAGAAAACAGATTTATGTACGCATAAGCAGTTGTATTCAGCTTGAGGAACTGAATCATAAAAAATTCCTTGTAAGTGCTAACAAACTGGCTGAGGTTTTTCTGACCGAAATTTACAAGCACGTACGCTGCAATTTCCTTCGGAGTCAGATAGCGCTTTTTGGTATACGCGAGCTTATCGAGCTCCGCCTCCTCCTTTGCCAAAAGGTCTTGATCTTCCAAGGTATCACCGCTTTCAAAATCCGTAAAATAATATTATAACATTTTAAATATATCAAATATTTAAGAATTAATCAATATACAAAATCAAATATTATACTAAATCTCACAATATGTCAAAAAATCGGATATCAATTTGTGCAGGTTTTATGAAGCGATCTGTTCTTTTTGACCACTGCGGATGCCGCTATCAGGCTCAAAATAAGAAGCGCCGGGAATATCACGGAAAACATAAGGCCTCTTGAAATATCACTGCTGCTGCCCGAAAGCATTCCCACCGCAGTGGGGCCGCCGGTACAGCCGAGATCGCCGAGCAGCGCATACGCCGCGTAAACAACGGATGAGATGTTCGGCATATATCTTGCGGAAAGTGAAAAAGTGGCAGGCCACATAGGCGCAACGGCAAGGCCGCACAAGCAACAGCCGCCAAGCGCCACAATGGGATTCGGTGAGAGCGACGCGATCAGATAGGAAAGGATACACAAAACGGAGCAGCCCAGCATGATCTTCATAATATTGACCTTGTCACTGAACTTGCCGTAAATGATTCTGCCTATAAACATCAGCAGCGCAAAAGCGCACGGACCGAGAAGGTCACCCGTTGTTTTGGAAACGCCCAGCCCGGCTTCCGCGAAAGCGGACGCCCACTGGCTCATGGAAAGCTCGCTGGCGCCGGCACAGATCATAACGATACCGAAGATCCAGAACAGCGGGTTCTTGACCATATCGCGCACGTTTCCGCGCTTTCTTTCCTCCTCCGGCGTGCGTATGGGCACAAAACAGAAGCAGACGCCGCCGGTGAACGGCACGGCGGAAAAGAGCAGCGCAAGGATACGCCAGTTTTCTATCCCTGCGGTTTTGAAAAATAAGGTGGAGAGCAGCACAACGGCAACACAGCCGGCGCAGTATGAAGAATGGACGAACGCCATCATACCGGCTTTTTTCTGCGTGGGGCAGGACTCCACGATCGGCGTTATCAGCACCTCAATCAACCCGGAGCCTATAGCATAGAGCACTGTGCATATCAAAAATCCAAAAAACGGATTCGGCATGATATCCGCCATAAAAGACAGCCCGGCAAAGCCGCAGAACGAAAAGACCGTGGCAGTTACCGTCAGCGCCCTATAGCCCGTTTTTCTGACGATGAACGGCGCGGCGGCGTCCACAAAGATCTGGGTAAAAAAAGTAACCGTTATCAACACGGTGAGACTTTCGATGGAAAGCCCGAATTCACTGCCGAAGCGCACAAAAAGAAGCGGCAGAAATGTACTTGCAACAGATTGCGAAAGATACGCCAGACAGCAGGCTGCAAGCGTATGATTGTAATTCCCTTTTTTCATGTTCCCTCTCCTGTAAAAATGCTGATTGATATTATAAAGCATATATTTTACTTTTTCAACTTGATTGCAAAAAATAATAGTGATAAAATGAAAGCAAATCATAATATCGGAGTGATAAAAATGACGTGGGATTTTCATTTGCCCGTTAAAATCATTTTCGGAAGTTCAAAGAGAAAAGAACTTGAAAAATACATAAACGGAATCGGCGGTAAGAACGGCGTGCTCGTCTGCTCCAAAAGCTTTGTAAAAAACGGCACGGCGCAGGAATTCATAGACCGCTCCGGCGGCAGGATAAAAGCGGTCTTCAGCGATATAAGACCGAACCCCACCACAAAGAACGTGAATGACTGCGTGGCGCTTTTAAGGGAGACCGGCGCGGATTTCGCCGTGGCGCTCGGCGGCGGTTCGCCGATGGACTGCTGCAAGGCGGCATGCGCAATCGCAAAAGGAAATGATGTGATTGAAGCCTATCACACGGGCGGAAAGGCGGTAAACGAGGCTGAGGCGATACCAATGATCGCGTTTCCCACCACGAGCGGAACCGCAAGCGAGGTCACAAACATCTCCGTGCTGACCGATACGGATAAAAATATAAAAGCGCCGATGAACGACCCGGCTATGTACCCGAAAATGGCGGTCCTCGACCCGGAGCTTACCCTTTCCGTGCCCCCGCAGGTGACGGCGTCCACCGGGCTTGACGTTTTAAGCCACGCGGTTGAAAGCTACTGGAGCACGCTGAATCAGCCGATCTGCGCCGCATGCTCGGTTTACAGCGCAAAACTCGTTTTCAAATATCTTGAACGCGCTTATAAAGACCCCAAAGACCTTGAGGCGCGCGAAAAAATGGCGACGGCAAGCATAACGGCGGGAGTTGCCTTTTCACACCCGCGCACAACGGGCAGCCACGCCTGCTCCTTTCCGCTCACAAACCTTTACGGCATGCCGCACGGCGAGGCATGCGCGTTTACGCTGGATTACTTTATAAAGTACAACGCCGAGCATGCGGATGGGGAGGGCAGACTGGCGGCGTTCGCAAGGCAGTGCGGATTCAAAAACGCTTATGAAATGGCGGATGAAATCAGCGCTATGAAAAAACGCATGGGAATGAGAACACGCCTTTGCGAGATAGGCTGCACGACCGATGAGCAGATCGCCGAGCTGACAAAAGCAAGCATGAGCATGCTTATGACGAGAAATCCCGTGCCGCTCAGCGAGGAAAATATTCTTGAAATGTACCGCGCTTTAAGATAATATATAAAATGTAATATCTGATTAAGCAAAGCACAAAACGCAGTTCATCCTTTCGGATGAACGAGTATTTTAATAAAGCAAGAGAGGAATTCCGCCCGAAAAACGGTTTCGGTTTTATTTCTCCTGCTTTGATAAGGAGAACAATATGGTTTACGGAGTTATACTTGCCGGCGGAGTCGGCTCACGCATGGGCGGGGACAAGCCCAAGCAGTATCTGACCTTAAAGGGCAAGCCGATCATCATTTATACGATTGAAAAATTTTTCGCCTGCCCCGATTTTGAAAAAATAATCGTGCTCTGCCCGGAACAGTGGGTAGAGCACACCAAAGACCTTGTAAAAAAATATATCGCCCCGGCGGGCGGCAGAATCATTGTTGCCGAGGGCGGCGCAACGCGCAATGAAACCATCATGAACGCTGTGGATATCATTGAAAAAAGCGGCGGTCTTGACGAAGACACGATCATTGTTACCCACGATTCCGTGCGCCCGTTCGTGACCAGCAGAATCATAAACGATAACATTGCGGCGTGCAGAGCCTGCGGCGCATGCGACACGGTAGTTAAAGCGACGGATACGATTGTGGAATCAACGGGCGGCAATAAGATAAGCGCGATCCCAAACAGGAAATATATGTATCAGGGGCAGACACCGCAGTCCTTTAAGGCGCTGAAGCTGAAAAAGCTTTATAACGAACTTTCGGAAGACGAAAAGGAAATACTGACCGACGCGGCAAAGATCTTCGTACTCAAGGGCGAGCCGGTCGCGCTCGTGGACGGCGAGGATTTCAACATAAAGATCACCTATCCGTTTGATATGCGTGTTGCCAAAGCCCTGCTGGAGGACGAGGAAGAATGATAAACACCGTTTACCGCCTTGCGCAGCCCAGAAGATTTGAGATAGCCTTTGAGGATATTGCGCTTTTCGAGGGCAATGTGCTTGTGCGACCCACCCATCTTTCCATTTGCAACGCCGATATGAGATATTATCTCGGCACGCGCGATTCAAAGGTGCTTGCCGAAAAGCTGCCGATGGCGCTCATTCACGAGGGTATCGGAAAAGTCGTGTATGACCCGTCGGGGAATTTCAGGCAGGGCACTTCGGTGGTCATGATACCGAACATCCCCTGTGAGGAGGATGAATACACGGCCGAAAACTATCTGCGCTCCTCAAAATTCTGCGGCTCAACAGCGGACGGCTTTTTGCAGGAATATATTGAGATCTCGCCGAAAAGGCTTGTGCCGCTGCCGGAGGGCATCAACCCGAATGTGGCGGCGTTCACGGAGATCGTTTCCGTTTCGATGCACGCCGTTTCAAGATTTGACGGTATAGCCCACGCGCGCAGAAACGTCATCGGCGTGTGGGGAGACGGCAATTTGGGCTATATAACCGCCCTTTTGCTGAAAAAGAGCTTTCCCGCGTCTAAGGTCTTCATTTTCGGAACAAACTATGAGAAGCTTGCGGATTTCACGTTCACGGACGGCGCTTTTCTTGTGAACGACATTCCGCAGGGTCTTGCTGTGGACCACGCCTTTGAATGTGTGGGCGGAAACGGAAGTCCCGTTGCGATAGAACAGATCATAGACCTGATCAGACCCGAGGGCACGATATCCCTGCTGGGCGTTTCGGAATACGCGGTACCCGTAAACACCCGAATGGTGCTTGAAAAAGGGCTTAGGCTGTTCGGCTCCTCCAGAAGCGGCGTTAAGGATTTTGAAAAGACCGTGGAAATGTATAAAAAGCACCCGGAGATAACGGATTATCTCGGAAATCTGATCAGCTCGGTAAACGAGATCAGAACGCTTGCCGATATCAAAAACGCTTTTGAAAAGGACGCGCGCAAATCTTTCGGCAAAACCATTATGAAATGGGAGATATAATACGGATTTATACACATCGAAAATTCAAAGATCAAATATTTCAAATCGGAATAAACCCATGTTTATTCCGATTTCAGCGTGTAGAAAAAGTTATAAAATAAGAAAAGTATGTATCCCTACACGCTGA
>OIXR01000288.1_pt1 | contig 51249 bp, 50 predicted proteins | sample 1587831 | NCBI WGS metagenome assembly OIXR01 (sample SAMN03283263) | human gut metagenome | biome: human-associated habitat; material: feces | host: Homo sapiens | place: USA | collected 2013
TTATACAAAGCTAAAGCCTATGCTACTACCGGCATAGCCGGAAGTATATAAACAACAAAACATAAGCAAAATTTAAATTTTGCTTATGTTTGTTATAGGAAAAATTAAAAAAATTATTAATGTCACTTACTTGTCACTTTGAATGGTTTATAATTAAAATAAAGTGAAAGGAGAAGTGTATATGGAAATATTAAGAGTAGAAAATTTATGTAAGCAATATGGAAAAGGCGAAAATAAAGTAATAGCACTAAATAATGTTTCTTTTAAGGTTAATAAAGGTGAATTTGTAGCAATAGTTGGTGCATCAGGAAGTGGAAAATCAACATTATTACATCTAATTGGTGGAGTTGATAGACCAACATCGGGGAAGGTTTTTATAGATGGGAAAGATATTTATAAGTTTAATGATGATGAACTAGCAATATTTAGAAGAAGACAAGTAGGCTTAATATATCAATTTTATAATTTAATACCAATATTAGACGTAGGAGAAAATATAACACTACCATTAGATTTAGACAACAGGAATGTTAATAAACAAAAATTAAATGAACTAATTAAGGAATTAGGATTAGAAAATAGAAAAAAACATTTACCAAATGAACTATCTGGTGGACAACAACAAAGAACATCTATAGGAAGAGCAATAATAACAAATCCAGCAATTATTTTAGCAGACGAGCCAACAGGAAATTTAGATTCTAAAGCAAGTGATGAAATAGTTGCATTATTAAAAAAATCAAATAAAGATTATAAGCAAACTATAATAATGATAACTCACAATATGGAAATTGCGAAAATAGCAGATAGAGTTATAAAAATAGAAGATGGAAAAATTGCTGGGGAGGTTTAGAGTATGAATATTCTTAGCAAATTATCTATAAGAAATTTAAAATTAAATAAAAAAAGAACAATAAGTACAATTATAGGAATAATTTTATCTGTGGCACTTATTTGTGCTGTAGCTAGTATGGGAACGAGCTTTCAAGCAACTCTAGTTGAAAATGCAATAAATGAAACGGGTTATTATCATTTAAAAATATCGGATGTTACAGCTGAAAATATAGAAAGTTTAAAAAATAATAGAGATATTAAAGAGGTTTTAACTATTTCAGAAAAAGGATATGGAAAATTAGAAAATAGTCAAAATGTAGATAAACCATATTTAAAATTATATTCAATGGATAAAGCATTATTTGAATTTTTAAAATTTAATTTAATAGATGGAAGATTTCCTACTAACAATAATGAGATAATTATAAGTGAACATATTATAGAAAATGCAAAAATAAATTATAAAATTGGAGATAAAATAAAAGTAGATATAGGAGAAAGAGTAACATTAGATGATGACAAGCTATATTATATGAACCCATATATAAATGAAGATGAAAAAATAATAAATACACAAGAATATGAATTTACTATTGTAGGAATAATAAAAAGACCAAACTATAATTTTGAAACACATAGCGATCCTGGCTATACAATAATTTCTACTACTATTGAACCAGAAAAACAAGAAGTATATATAACATTGAAAAATCCAAAAGAATATAAAAAGGCGATACCTAATATCGTAGGAGCATCAAGCTATGATAGCATTGTAGGGCTTGGAGAAAATGCAGATCAAAAATTAAAATACGAAAATTATCAAGTAAATGATGAACTTTTAAGATGGGAAGCATTTGCATTTTCAGATTCAACTGTTAGTATGTTATATGCTGTTATAGCTGTTGTAATTTTTATAATATTATTTACAAGTGTATTTTGTATCAGAAATTCATTTGCAATAGCTACAACAGAAAAGATGAAAACTTATTCAATGCTTGCAAGTGTAGGTGCAACCAAAAAGCAAATAAAGAAAAATGTTATTTTTGAAGGATTATTATTAGGAATTATTGGTATTCCACTAGGAATAATATCAGGAGTTTTTGCAGTATTTGTATTATTGCAAATAGTAAATAATTTATTAGGAAGATATTTACTTGCACATGTAGATGGAATTGTATTTAAAATATCAATTTTACCAATATTATTGTCAGTTATTTTAGGAATAATAACAATATATTTATCAGCAAGAAGTTCAGCTAAAAGAGCAAGTAAAGTAAGCCAAATAGAAGGACTTAGAAATTCTAGTGACATAAAAATAAAGAATAAAAATTTGAAAGTACCAAAAATAATTTCTAAGATTTTTAAAACAGGTGGCGTATTAGCTTATAAAAATTTGAAGAGAAATAAGAAAAAATATAGAACAACTGTAATATCTATATCAATTAGTATTTTTATATTTATAACAATGAATTCATTTATAACTAATATGTTTGATTTAACAAATAATTATTATGAAGATTATAATTATAATTTATTAATCTCTGGTGATTTGAAAACAGAAGAAATAAAGAAAATTGTGTCAAATGACACAGTGGAAAGTTATTCTATATTATATAACACAGATGGAACATATAAAATTAAAAATCTAGACAAAATAATTGCGAATGACAGTTATCCAGTAACCGAGATAGATGGAGAAGCATATACAAGTCTACAAATTGTTGCACTAGATAGCAGTGATTTTAAAGAATATGCAAAAAGAATAAAAGTTAATTATGAAGATGTAAAAAATGCAGGAATATTATGTGATGAGTATCAAATTTATGATGAAACTTCAGAAAAGCAAAAGGAAGTAAGAAGATATAAATATGAAAAAGGAGATACGATAGAAGGCGAATATAAAAATGAAAAATTAAAAATTAAAGTTGGAGCGGTATCACAAACAAAACCTGATGGAATAGAAAAAACTTATTATTCAGATGGATTTTTAGTTGTAGATAAAGAACAGTTCAAAAATTTAAACTTTAGATTTGATGTAATGACAATTCAATCAAATAATGCTACTAGCTTACAAAAAGAAATAGATAATATAAATAAAAATACTAATGTATACAACATAGAAGAAACTGCTAAGCAAGAAAAATCGATGGTGTTAGTTGTAAAAATATTTTTATATGGGCTTATTGCAGTAATAACTTTAATTGGAATAACAAATATATTTAATACAATAACATCAAATATGGAACTAAGACAAAAAGAATTTGCAATGTTAAAATCAATAGGAATGACAAAAAAAGAATTTAATAAAATGATAAATTTAGAAACTATATTTTATGGAGTAAAATCATGGGTTTACGGAACAATACTTGGATTACTTGGAACATTTGCAATGTATAAAGCATTTTCGGTAAAAATTGAACAAGGTATATATATTCCGATAAATGCAATTATAATTTCAGCAATATTTGTGTTTATATTTGTATTTATCATAATGAGATATTCAATTTCTAAAATTAACAAGCAAAATACGATTGAGACAATAAGAAATGAGAACATATAATAAAATTTGGGGGGCTAGCGAAAGCCCTCTATTTTATGATAAAATTACATCAAAAGAAAATTTAAATAATAGAGATTATTTATGCCTGTAAGAAAGGAAAAAAATAAAAATGAAAATCTTGTTAGTTGAAGATAATGAATTATTAGCAAAAGGATTAATATATTCATTAGAGCAAAAAGACTACATTGTAATTCATACTGTAGATATAAGCGAAACATTAAAAATAATAGAAAAAGAAAGAATTGATATTGCTATTTTAGACATATCTTTGCCAGATGGAAACGGATTTGATTTATATAAAGATTATATTAAGGAAAAAGAAATTTCTACAATATTTCTTACTGCAAAAGATGATGAGGATGATATTGTGAAAGGACTAGAATTAGGAGCGGAAGATTATATTACCAAACCTTTTTCTACAAAAGAATTATTAGCAAGAATGAATAAAATTATATTAAGGAAAAATAAAAACACAATAATAAAAATTAAAGATATTTCATTTGATATAGATAAAATGGTAGTGTATAAAGAGAATAAGCCAATAGAACTTACAAGTTTAGAACTAAAAATATTACATTTACTTTTCATGAATATAAATAAAGTTGTTACTAGAAATGAAATTATAGATAAAATATGGGAATGGACAGGAAATGATATAAATGATAATACTGTAACAGTTTATTTAAAAAGAATAAGAGAGAAAATAAAGACCAATATTATAATAACTATAAAAGGAATAGGATATAGGATTGATAAAAATGAAAAATAAAATAGAATTAAGGAAAATGTGTATATCAAGCTTTATTATTACTGTTATATTTTTAGGATTAAATATATTTATAGTACATAAGGAATACGAAACATATACAAAGAATTTTAACAATAAAATATCAACTATATTTAGTGAAGTACTAAAAAAATATCCAGATGTTAAAAAGGAAGACTTAATAAAAATACTTAATGAAACGTCAAATGGTAATAACAAATTATTTAGAGAATATGGTATTAATTTAGAAAAAGATTCTGCTATACTTGCAAACGATATAAAATTTAAAAAATTTATTGTTTTAGATATTTGTATAATAATATTATTTATAGTTGCATTAACATTAATATTTTTTAGGTATAACAGTAGCCAGGGCAAAAAGATTAATGAAATAACAAGGTATATAGAAGAAATTAATAAGAAAAATTATAAACTTGATATAGAAGATAATAGTGAAGATGAATTGTCTATATTAAAAAATGAGTTGTATAAAGTAACTGTAATGTTAAAAGAACTAGCAGAAAATTCCCAAAATGACAAACTAAAATTAAAAGATTCTTTGTCAGATATATCACATCAACTAAAAACACCTATAACGTCTATTATAATTATGTTAGACAACATTTTAGATGATAAAGAGATGCCAGAAAATATAAGAAATGAATTTATTAAAGATATAAAAAGAGAAATAATAAATATTAAATTTTTAGTAGAGTCTATTTTAAAATTATCAAAAATTGATAGTAATACAGTTAAATTTATAAAAAAAGAAGTAAATATTAAAGAGCTTATTACAGAAGCATTAAAAAATATTTCGATGATGAGAGATATTAAAAATATTAAAATAAATGTAAAGGGAAATGACGTAGACGCTATTACGTGCGATATAAAGTGGCAAATAGAAGCAATAACTAATATTTTGAAAAACTGCATAGAACATTCTAAAGAAAATGGAGAAATAACTATAGAATATGGAAAAAATAATATATATACGGAAATCAAAATTATTGATTATGGAACAGGAATAGAAAAGCAAGATTTGCCACATATATTTGAAAGATTTTATAAAGGTAAAAATTCTTCTAATGATAGTATAGGTATTGGCTTAGCATTGTCAAAATCTATTATTGAAAGCAATAATGGATACATTGAAGCAGAATCGGTTTTAGGGAAGGGGACTATATTTACAATAAAGTATTTTTGATAATAAAGAAAAATATGTATAACAACTAGGAAGGTGGATTTAAATTAATTTTTTGGATAATTATGGAAAGTATTATGTAAATATGCTATACTAAAGTTATAAGGCATGTGCCATCTGTAAAAAAATTCTGTTACATATAATTAAGGAGGAAAACATATGAAAGCACAAGAAAAATTAAAACATTTAATTCGGGAGGTGGTAAATCTCACTATAAAATTTTTCAAAACTTATGGGATAAAAGATGAAATACTAAATATTCCTGAAAATGTTAAGCAAATGGGGCTTAAAGTAAAAATTATGAATTTAGCTATAAATGTACTTACTCTTATATTTGCATTTATGCTTAAAGCAACCAACATGTTAATAGAGTATCGGCTAGTTTTGCTAGGAATAATATTGTTTATGTTATATCGAGGTCAGAGAATATTAAAAGATGCGTTTTTTCTTTTTGGAGACACTGAGAGAGAAAAATTTCAACACATTTTTGAAGATGAAATTGCATTTAGAGGTAGCAAAATTATTGGAAAGACAACAGATAGAGTGATAAAGTATGATGAATCGAATAAATTGTATAAATTAATGGACAATGAGTCAATGCTAAATACAATTAGAAGCTATTTAAAAAACAACTTGTGGAGTCAAAGAATTCAACATACGTTTGATGTGCTAGAATTAATTAGTGTAATGGTTATGTTAATTGTAACTATACTAACTAATACATCAATTTCACAGGCTATTTTTATTCCTATGATTTCTATATTTGTGATTATCTCATTTTTTAGTTCAGCATATATTAGTTTAAATAGAGGTAATTATTACAAAAAACATAGAGAATACAATAATGAACAGGATTTAATAATAAATGACTTACTTCGTGTTCCTGTAATTGTTAAAAAAGACTTAAATATGCGAATAAACAAGTTTCAAGAAACTCTTATTGCAAGCAATGAAAATATTTCAAACTTCCATAATAAAATAAATTTTTCAAGATTGTTTACAACGATACTAGAAACGTTTAGTCAATATGGAATTATAATATTTTATTTATTAGGAGTAAAATGGGATACTATTAATTTAGGAACCATAGCTGAAATTACCGCAATGCTTGCAATTATAGAAACAGCATTTGGGCAAATTAGGAGAAGCGCCGACACTTTAAACAAGCATAATGAAAGGTTAATCATCTTAGAAAAAGAAGAAAAGGATATGAAACTAATTCTGGAAGTATACCATAATGAAGCTACCAAAAATGGTTCATTTAAGATCGTGGAAAATATAAAGATAAATCCATTTACAATTCGGTATCTAGAGGAATCTGAAAATGATAAGCCTTTTAAGTTAGCTTTAAAAAAACAGATACTTATTAATAATGGAGAAGTAGTTGTATTATATGGTCCTTCTGGTAGTGGTAAATCAACATTTATGAATATGTTGACAGAAAGAATCAGACTAGAGAAAAGTACAAATATACCATCAACACAACGTTTCTTATTCTATGATGAAAAGTTGAAATTTGGTAGCCTAAGTATCTATGAAGAGCTATTTTGCTGTGAGGAAACCCCAGATCTTTTAAAAATGCAAGGGATTCTAGAAAATCTTCACTTATGGAGTGAAATAAAATCTAATTGTTTTGATGTTTGGAAGTGGATGAAAGAAAAGAAATTTGAGAAGTCACTTTCAAATGGACAAAAACAGAGACTTATTATTGCAAAACTACTGTATTGGTTAGACAATGAAATCGATGTTCTGGTTTTAGATGAATGTACATCTGGTAATGATGCTGCTTATGTTGTAGCAGATTACTGTGGTGGGATTATTTCGAAGGAAGCAAAAAACAGTAAAGAACGAATTAATGTATTTATGAATAAATTGAATGAATATCTAAAGGAAGAAGGATATAATGATACTAAATTATACGATCCAAGCGGTTATGACCAAAAAGCGCAAACAACAGTATCAGATTTGTCAAAAGTAGTAAAAAAATTACTAAAGTATCAATGGTTTAGAGATATAGTATCTAAAACAAGTTATACTGCAATTTTACCAGATAAAAGCAAACAAACTTGGAAAAATACAAATGTTTTTCTTGACCCAACATCTAAATATTATAATGAAAATGTATTAGGAGTAAAGACAGGATCATTGTCAAATGATTATAACTTAATTGTACTGTATAAAAAACATGGAAAGGAATTCCTAATATGCAGTTTGGGCTCAAAATCGGATGTTTCGCGCTACAATGATGTTAATTATATTTTAAAGACAATAGATGAGTCAGATTATTTAAGAAAATAATAACAAAGCATTTAAAAAAGAATTGTTAAAAATAGATGTAGTTTGAGAAACTTAAAAGTTTAGAAAAAAAGTGACAAAAATGTAATGAATATGTAATACAAATCAATGGAAAGTATTGTTAAAAAGTTTTATATTTAAAACATAAAAAAATAAAGGAGGTAAGTATAATATACGAGATTTAAAACTTGTTATATTATACAAGTAATAAAGTATGTTTGTATTAGAATTTTTTAAATCAATAATAATAGGAATTATCATATTCATTTTAATACTGGAAGTTATGCTTTTTGATAACTTCAATTTTCAAAAAGAAGATATAATAAATGCATATGAATCTATAATAAAAAGTTTAGACTTTGTGGGGTTATCAAAGGATAAAGAACTGAATGGAAAAAGAATATTTGGAATAGACAAGTATGTAGGAACATATCAAGCAAAATATGATAATCAAACATCAGAAGAAACAATATTTGGAGGAACAGTATTAAATAGGAAAAATGGAGATCATGTTAAAGTAAAAATTGATATAGAAAAAGAAAATGGAGATATTAGTGTAATTGCTAAATTGGGAAATAGTGAAATAAAATTAATAGATGATACAGGAAAATATGAAGATAGTATTTATATTGAAGGAACGAGTTATTATTTAACTGTAAAATTAAATAAATTTACTGGAAACATTAATATTATATCAGAATAGCAGGAGAAATAAATGATAAGAAAATTTGAAAAAGGTGATATAAATGATGTAATGCAAATATGGAAAAATGAAAACATAAAAGCGCATCAATTTATTTCAAAAAAATATTGGGAAAATAATTATAACTATGTAAAAGAAATTTTACCAAATGCAGAAATATATGTATATGTTATTGAAGAAAATATAGTAGGATTTATAGGGCTAGACCAAAATTATATTGAGGGTATTTTTATTGATACAAATAATCAATGTAATGGTATAGGAACATCTTTATTAAATAAAGTAAAAGAAGATAAAGATAATTTAACATTAAGTGTATATAAGAAAAATTTGAATGCAATTAGTTTTTATAAGAAAAATGGATTTGTAATTATAAAAGAAAGTATAGATGAAAGAACAAATGAAGTAGAATATATTATGAGCTGGGAAAAGCAGAAGAATAAGGCAAAAAAAATAATAGCAATGGATTTAGATGGAACTTTACTTAAAGATAATAAAGAATGTCCTAAAAGTACAAAGGAATATTTAAAAAAATTAAAAGATGAAGGTTATATTATAGTAATTGCTACAGGAAGGATACTAAAATCCGCAAAAGATATTACAGATGGAGCAGAATTTGCAAATTATATTGTAGCAGACTCAGGAAGTGTAATTTATGATAATAAATATAAAAATATAATTAGTGAAAGTATAATAGACAAACCAAATCTAATTAAAATATGCGAAGGTTACAAAAGTGATTGGGGAATATTAGAATTATGTGATGAACAATGGTGTAATGTATATACAGACTTAAAATATAAACCAAGAGAATATGATAATTTGATATTAAACATAAACGACTTTCTTAATAATAATCAGAAAATAACACATATTAGTATTATACCTAAACAATATTGTGTATATAAAATAATTGATAAATTAAAAGAAGAATTGCCTACCCTTACAGTATCACTTATGCAAGATTCCTTTTCGGATTTAAAATATATAGAAATACACAATAATGAAATAAATAAATATAAAGGAATAAAATTAATAGCAAACAAAGAAGGAATAGAAAATAAAAACATTATATGTTTTGGTGATGGACTAAATGATATAGATATGATAGAAAAAAGTGGTATAGGTGTAGCAATGGAAAATGCACTTTCAGAAATAAAGCAAATTGCAGAATTTACAACATTATCAAACAATAATGAGGGAATAAAATATTTTTTGGAACAAAATTTAAATAAGTTATAATATATATGGATTAAAAAAAGTGAATAAAAGTTGAATATTTTTGTAAGGTTATAAAAAGTTACAAATTATAAAGGAGTCAAAATTAATATGGAAAGAAAAGTAATTTTATATATTTCGCAAAGTTTAGATGGATTTATTGCAGATAGTAAAGGAAGCGTAAATTGGATTGTAGGAAATAGCAATGAATATATTGGTGACTATGGCTATGAAAATTTTATAAAAAATATAGACACAGTTATTTTAGGAGCAAACACATATAATCAAATAAAAAATGAACTATCACCAGAAAAGTGGGTGTATGAAGATTTACAAAGTTATGTTTTTACTAATGAAAAAATTAAAGATACTGCAAATATAAAATATATTAATATGAATATAGAAGAGCTAATAAATAAATTAAAACAAGAAAAAGGAAAAAATATATGGATATGTGGAGGAGCAAACTTGGTAAATCAATGCTTAAAAAAGAATTTAATTGATGAATATCAAATTACAACTGTTCCAATAATTCTAGGAAATGGTGTTAGACTATTTGAAGACAATAATAAAAAAGTCAAACTAGAATTTAAAGAAATAAAAGAAGAAAATGGTTTGGTAATGGGAATATATGCTAAAAGATAAATTAAAATTTAAAATTACTTTATACGAAAGTGTAGAGTAATTTTTCTTTTTATGGTATCATAACGGTAAAAAATAAGATTTATGTAAAAAAAGGAATACAAAAAGGATTATTGGATGAATTTATAAATAAGTAATAATATATAGGAGAATAACTAAAATGGAACAAAATACTAAGAAAAATATGATATTAGTTTATATACATACATTTTTGTCAACATTTATACTATATTATATATGTGATACTTTATTCTTTATAGAAAGAGGATTAGTATCAAGCCAATATATTAGTTTTGTTGGAATATCATTTTTAATAAAAATAATATTAGAAATACCTTTTGGAATTATAGCAGATAGAAAAAATAAAAAGAAAATATTATTAATAAGTAATTTATTATTTGTAATTTCAACTTTGACTTTTATTTTTTCACATAATTATATTAGTTTTTTAATTGCTATAATAATAAATGCCATAAATAATGCACTAAGTTCAGGAATAGTAAATTCTATACTATATGAAAGTACTAAAAATAAGGAAAAATTTAATAAAGTACTATTTTATAATTCTTTTTTTTATAATATTTCATATATGTTTGCAATGATAGTTGGTGGTTATATAGGGCAAAAGTATGGACTAATATATACATATTGGATAACTTTAATACCATTTATTATTGACTTTTTTATAATAACTATGATTAAAACTAATAATCATATAGACACTAAAAGTAATGAAAATAATATAGAAGTACTTAAAAATGGAATTAAAGAGATAAAGAAAAGTTCTTACTTATTACAATTAATATTAAAAAGTGCAATAATGTTTGCTGGAATTAAATTAGTAGAAGAAAGTCATCCAGAATATGCAAGTAATATAGGACTATCTGTTTTTATTATTGGAATTTACACGGCACTTATATTGGTATTTTGTATTCTAGGTAGCTATATAGGAAGCAAAATAAAAAAAGATAAATATAATCTAATATTAAGTATTAATCCAATTATAGTAGGAGTTTGCATATTGATGGTAGGAATAATGAATAATTATTTAGGCATAATAAGTATTTTAATAATTTATATTTTTTCAGAAAGTTTTGATAATATAATGAAGGCAAAATTACATAACAGTATTTCCTCAAAATCAAGAGTTACAGTTGAATCAATAAATCAATTTGCTTTGGGATTATGTGGATTTATATTTAGTATATTAATGGCAATTTTATTGAAGCGTGTAAATTTAAATGTGATGTATATTTGTATAGGAAGCATTATAATTATATTTAACTTAATAAATATAGTTAAAAATAAGATAAAAAGTGATTTCTTTAAAAAGAAGATGGATTTGAAGTAGAAATATAAAAACAAATGATTTGGAGGATAGAGATGAATATAAAGTTGTTAGGTACAGGTTCAATATATTCAAAATATAATTGTGCAAGTGAGCTAGTAGATAATAAAATATTAATAGATGCAGGTCAAGGAATATTAAAACAAATTTTAAAAATAGGATACAATTTAAAAGATTTAAAAATGATTATAATAACACATTTACATTCAGATCATTATTCGGATCTACCAGGTCTAATTTTAAATTTGCAAACTATACAAGATTTAGAACCTATATATGTAGTAGGACCAAAAGCACTAAAAGAAAATGTAAAAAAATTATGCAATATATTTTATCAAGACTATTTTGATGAATTTATAGAGAAAAAAATAAATTTCATAGAAGTAGATTCAAATACAAAATATATAACTACTTTAAATGGTTATAAAATAAAAGTGCAAAAAGTAGATCATTGTTCTATTGAAAGTTATGGATATATTATAAATAGTAAAATAGGGATTACAAGTGATACTTGTTTATGTCAAGAAGTAGAGAAAATCTTTTGTGAAAGTGAATTAATAATTGCAGACACATCTGAAATAACTGGAACTAAATACCATATGGGAATTGATAATATAGAATATTTAGAAAATAAATTTAAAAAGTCAATAATTGCTACACATTTGAAAGATAAAACTAGAGAAGAATTAACAAAAAGAAAGACAAATAATATTTTAATAAAAGAAGATGGATTTGAAATAGAAATATAGAGGAATAATAGAAAGGGAATAATATGAGAATAGGAATTGATATAGATGGAGTATTAACAGACATAGAACAATGGCAATTAGATTACGGAAGTGAATTTATATTTGAAAAATATCATAAAGGAATTATAAATTCAGAAGGATATGATATTGAAGAAATATTTAATGTGGACCAAAAAGCAGAAGATGAATTTTGGAAAAAATATTTATATGAATACGCTAAAAATGAACCAGCAAGAAAATTTGCTAGTGAAGTAATAAATAAATTAAAAGATGACGGAAAAGAAATATATATAATAACTGCTAGGTACTTAACCAATAGAGATACAGCTGAAGGAAAAAGAATGAGAGAAATAGTTAAAAAATGGCTAAAAGAAAATAAAATATATTATGATAAAATTATATTTAGTCCAGAAGATAAAGTAGAGATATGTCAAAAAAATAACATTGATGTAATGATAGAAGATAAAGTAGAGAATATAAATAATATATCAAAAAATATACCAGTTATATGCTTTAATGCAAGATATAATAAAGAATGTAATGGAAAAAATATTTATAGATGTTACAGTTGGTATGATATTTATAATAAAATTAAAAACATAGAAAATAGAAGATAAATAAACTTTTATATATGGGGGATATAACATAATGAAAATATATATAGTAAGACATGGAGAAGTATTACATAATGCTTTAAAGCAATACAATAATGAAAATGAAGATTTAAATGAAAAAGGAATAAGACAAGCTAACGAATTAAAAGAAAAAATTAAAAATATAAACTACGATATTATAATATCTTCTCCATTATTAAGAGCAAAACATACTGCTCAAATAATTAATTTCAATAATAAAAAAATATTAATAAATGATAAATTAAAAGAAAGAGATCCTGGTGACTTATCTGGAAAACCTATTACAGTAACCAATAGAGAAGAATATTGGAATTATAATACAACAATTAGTTATGGTACATCTGAAAATATAAGAGATTTTTTTATGAGAGTTTATAACTTTTTAGATGACTTAAAAAAAGAAGATTATGAAAGTGTATTAATTGTTGCACATAGTGGAGTATCAAAAGCATTCAGTGGATACTTTGAAGGTATAAAAGATGGAATGTTTTTAAATAGAGGCTTAAGAAATTGTGAAATTAAAGAATATAAAATATAACAAAAAATAAAGGGAATAAAAATATGAAAAGGTTATTAAGAATAAGTTTTAATTCAGCTGTTTTTTCATTTATTCCAATATTATCATGGTTTGCATTAGGCTTAATTGTAGACAAAGATTTAACAAATGTTTTTACATTAACATATCCAATACAATTTATTTGGGCTATGATGAAATCAATATTTGGAACAGGTGCAAATATAAGCAAAGAAAAGGATAAAAATGAAAATGCTGTATTAAGTGGAATGACATTGGGAATTATTATTGGATTTATAGTTTTTGGATTTATATCATTAAATATAGAAGAATATATAAAATTTATGAATATGGAAGTAGCAAAATATAAAGAATTTGCATTATATTCTGTAATGCAACTTTATATACAATTAATATTTTCTTATGTTTTAGAAAAATTATATTTTGAAAACAAAAATAAGTTAGCAAATAAATATTGCATTACATTAAATATTTTAAATTTTATCATTTTAATAGTTATGTCCTTAATTTTAAAAAATAAAATGAGTATTGTTATAAGTACATTATTAATAATATTTATTTATGTATTAGCAGTAACAATAAAACAATATAAAAAATTCAAATTTAAATGTAACGTTTTAAATTTTATAAAATATGATTCAGTTGAAATATTTAATAGTTTGGCATTTTTCATTATATATTTATTTGGATTAAGTAATGCATTAGAATATGGAGAAAAATATACAATAGCATTAAACTTTGTAGCACTAATTACAGATACCCAATGGGATGCATTTGAATCTATTTCTACAGTAGCCAAAATCGATATTAGTCAAAATAATTTCAACTATAAAAAACATAAAAAAATGCTTATACATTGTTAGGAATACTTTTAATTACTATATTATTAATGTTTAATACTTTATACAGATTATATGAATTAAATTTAGTTATTACATTAATATTTTTAAGTTTTGAATTGATTAATTTTATTATATATCCAATTTACAAAATAAAAACTTGCTATTTACAACTAGAATATTCAGCAATAAAAGCAACAACAAATAAAATAACATCAAATGTTTTAAGAATGATAATGTCATTTATAAAAACACCATTTTGCACTGGATTAGGACAAGTATGTTCTTCTATATATCAATTTATTTCAATAAACATAATGTTTAATAAAAATTATGAAATAAAAGCAAATGGTATTATTGATAAAAAATAAATTGAATTCAAATACTATCCTAGTTTTTTTCGTAGAGTAATAAATTAAACATGAGCAGAGATAAAGCATTTATAAAAAAATAAAAAATAGGAGAAAGAAGATGAATTATAAAAAAGAATATAAAAAATATCTAGCTTCGTCTATTTTAGATACAGCAAATAATAAAATAGCAAGTACTTCATTTATTACAGCATTTGCTGTTTATCTGGGATTATCAAATTTTGCAATTGGAATTTATGCAGTATTAGATACAATAACTAATATAGTTCAAATATTTGCAGCACCACTCTTTTCAAGAATAGGACAATCTAAATATGTTGTGCTAACAAATTATACTATTTATAGATTATCATCTATCTGTTTTGCATTTATACCATTTATAACAGAAAATATCGAACTGCGAACTATTTTATTTTTTATCTTTGCTTCTATTTATGCTATAACAGGAGAACTGGGATATATAACTTTTGTAAATTGGAGAATGACATTATTAAAAAAAGAAGATAGAACGAAATTTGCTTCAACTAGAAATATATATAAAAATACAGTAGTAATGATTTTTAGTTTGATAATGGGAGTGGTATTAGATAAATTTACAGCAAATGGATATGAATTATATGGGTTTATGATATTATTTTTTATAGTGTTTTTAATTGCATTTATTGATATATTTATTAGAATAAAAACATATAAGCCAATAATTGAGGAAAAAAAGATAACAATTAAAGAAACAATATCAAAGCCATCAAAAGATAAAAGATTTAAAAAGATTCTTGTTATAGGTGGTTTGAATAGATTTGCATATGGTATTGGAAAAATGTACTTAAATGTGTTTTTACTAAGATATTTAAACATAAATTACATATATTATAGTATTTTAAATATTTTAATTAATTTTTCAGAAGCATTATTTAGCAAATTTTGGGCAACAAAAGCTCAAGATAGAAAATGGAATAAAGTGTTAGCACCAATGAGTATAATATATATTTTAGCTTTTTCATTACTGTTCTTATTGAAAAATGAAGTTTTAATATTCTTCTTACCAATTATTTATATTTTAATAGGACTTGGAGGTAGTGGTTACGAAATGTTTGACCATATAGCAATATATGAACATTCAAAAGAAGATTACAAAACTTCTTATGTAACATTTGAAAGATTTATAGAAGGAATTGTTACATCATTTCTTCCAATAATTTCTTATATAATTTTTCCAGAAAGTGCAATATCTATAAAAATAACATTTTTAATAGCAGTAATTGCATATCTAATTTTATTTATATATGTTAAAACAAAAGCATATGATTCAAAAAAATAACTAAAAAGAAAACAAAATACCAGAATATAAAGATAAAACAAAAATATTGAAAATATTATTAGCAATAAGTGTAGTTATGGCTATAGTTGAGAGTGGAATTATAATAAAGCATATATATTTAAAATAAAATTCAAATATTGTGAAAAATATGGCAGAAACTACAACTAATGAGAAAGAAATAATCACAAAAAAGAGAGGAATTTAAATTATGGTAAATATTTTAGTTCATGGGCTTGGACAAGATGAAAAAAGTTGGAATGAAGTAAAAAATCAATTAAATAACAGTGGTATAAATGTTGAAACACCTAACTTATTTTCTATTGTAAGCAATTACCAAGTAAATTATGAAAATATGTATAAAACATTTGCAGATTATTGTAATAATTTTGAAGAAAAAATAAATTTGGTAGGGCTTTCTCTTGGTGGAATACTTGCTATTGATTATATAGAGGAATTTCCAGAAAAGGTAAATTCAATAACACTTACTAGTAGTTAAGAGAAGCTAGACTGTATACAATAATGCAGTTTATCCTTTTTACAAAACATGCTTTCTTAGAAAATTCAGGAGGAATTAATATGTTAAATACTATTTATGATATTCTAGGAATAATAATTGGAATTTTAGCAACAATTGTTTTAGTAGATGAAACGGTTATAAAAATAAAAAATAAAAATAAAAGTATTATTAGTAGCATGATACGGGGGATATTATCCTCAAATTTATTTACTGTGTCTATCATTAGAATGATATTAGCAATAATTTTAGGAAAATCAATTATAGAAAATATATTTTTTGCAATACTTTGGATTATATGTACTATAAGTAATTTTTTATATCTAATAACTCTAGAATCTAGTAACAATAAAGACATATAGATTTTGTGTTTTTTTAAAAGACTATTTAAAAATAGAAATGAATAATAATATAAAATAAGATAAGCATTGTTTTGGGCAAAGATGATAATAAATATTCATCTTTGCTTTTTTATATAAAGATAGAACATCATACTGGGGAAATAAAGAGGTAATTAAAGTATAAAAAATAAGTGAAGATAGCAAATAAGATATAACCACATATCTTGTTTTTTTGGCAAGGAAATGCTAAACTTAATATTGGAAACAGTATTAAATTTTATCTAATTTTAAATAGTTTTATTTAGAATTATTTAGTTTAGAAATATAAAGTTTGTGACCGGATTCGTGTAATGGCATTTTATGTTTACAAAAAACACGAAAAAAGCGAACGAATTACACGAATTTGTTCGGTCTTTACACGAATTTTTAGGCATATAGACATCCTTTTTATCGGTCACAAAGGAGGAAAAATGTTTGAATTAGTATCAGATTATAAGCCAACAGGCGACCAACCAAAAGCAATAGAATATCTATCAAATGGAATAAAAGAAGGTAAGAAATTCCAGACACTTCTAGGAGTTACGGGTTCTCGGAAAAACTTTCACAATGGCAAATATTATTCAAAAAGTGCAAAAACCAACATTAGTTTTAGCACATAATAAGACACTAGCTGGGCAACTTTATAGCGAATTCAAAGAGTTTTTCCCTCGGGAATAATGTAGAATACTTTGTATCATATTATGATTATTACCAACCAGAAAGCTATATTCCATCATCAGACACATACATAGAAAAAGATGCATCTATAAATGATGAAATAGATAAACTAAGACATTCAGCAACAGCAAGTTTGTTTGAGAGCAAAGATGTAATTATAGTATCTTCAGTGTCTTGTATATATGGTTTGGGAGATCCAATAGATTATGAAAATATGATAATTTCATTAAGACCGGGTATGCAAAAATCAAGAGATGAAGTATTAAAAAAATTAATAAAAATGCAATATACAAGAAACGAATTAGACTTTAAAAGAGGAACTTTTAGAGCAAAAGGTGATATTGTAGAAATATATCCATCTGACCAAAGTGAAAGTGCTATTAGAGTAGAATTTTGGGGAGATGAAATAGAAAAAATATCCGAAATAAATCCACTAACAGGAAAAACAATTGGAACTAGAAACCATGTTATGATTTTCCCAAATTCGCACTATGTAACAACAAAAGACAAAATGGAAAGAGCAATAGGAACAATAGAAGAAGAACTAGAAGAAAGAATAAAATACTTTAAAAGTGAAGGAAAGCTAATAGAAGCCCAGAGAATAGAAGAAAGAACAAATTTTGACATAGAAATGATGAAAGAAACAGGTTTTTGCCAAGGAATAGAAAATTATTCAAGACATATTAGTGGAAGACAACCCGGTAGCCCACCATTTACATTATTTGACTATTTTCCAGATGACTTTTTATTATTAATAGATGAATCACATGCAACAATTCCACAAGTACGAGCAATGTATAATGGAGATAAAGCAAGAAAAGATTCATTAGTAAATTATGGTTTTAGATTACCTTCAGCATATGATAACAGACCATTAACATTTAAAGAATTTGAAGAAAGAATAAATCAAGTTGTATTTGTTAGTGCAACTCCAGCAGATTACGAAAAAGAGCACAGTAAAGAAAATGTTGTAGAACAAATTATAAGACCTACAGGACTATTAGACCCAAAAATAGAAGTAAAACCTATAGAAAATCAAATAGATGATTTAATAGAGCAAATAAGAGAAAGAATAGAGAAAAAAGAAAGAGTTTTAGTTACAACATTAACAAAGAAAATGGCAGAGGACTTAACAGACTACTTGAAAAATGTAGATATAAAAGTAAATTATATGCATTCAGACATTAAAGCTTTAGAAAGAATGGAAATAATAAGGAATTTGAGATTAGGAGAATTTGATGTTTTAGTAGGTATTAACCTATTAAGAGAGGGACTAGACATTCCAGAAGTTTCATTAGTTGCAATTTTGGATGCGGACAAAGAAGGATTTTTACGTTCAGAACGCTCTTTAATTCAAACGATTGGTCGTGCAGCAAGAAACACAAATGGAAAAGTAATAATGTATGCAGATGAATTAACAGATTCTATGGAAAAAGCTATATCAGAAACAAATAGAAGAAGAGAAATTCAGATGCAATATAATAAGGAACATAATATTGTGCCTAAAACTATAAGTAAATCTGTAAGAGATACAATAAAAGCGACTGTATTAGAAGATGTTTCAAGTGAATATAACATAAAACAGGATGAAAATATAGAAGAAATTATAACTAAATTAACAGATGAAATGCTTAAATATGCTTCTAAAATGGAATTTGAAAAGGCAGCAGAACTAAGAGATAAAATTAAGGAATTGCAAGAGTTAATTTAAAAATTAGAATATAAGGTAATAAATAAAGATTGACTTTTAAATTTATTAAATATAAAATATTAATATAATTGTGTTTAGAAAGGGAAAACAATGGCGGAATCCAAAGAAAAAAATGAAAAAAATGTACTTGCATTAGTACCTAAAAAAGAGAATATCTTTACTAAAATTAAAGCATTTTTTAGAAGAAATAAAAAAGAATATGAGGAAGAAAATAATAAAATATATTATACTACAGAAACTTACTATGCAAAACATTCCGACATAGCTAAAGCGATGAGTGAAAAAGGCGAGGAATTGGCATATGGAAGTGTAAGTATAAATGGAGCAGATATATATAGTTTCCAAAAAATAAAAGAAATAGGTTTAATGCAACATAAAGAAGGAGAAGAAACAAAGTTAATAGTTGCAGATTTAAACCAAACAGATTGTAATGAAGGATTAGAACCACAAAATCTAAGAAAAATATGTTTCGAAATACCAAAATATTATTCTTTAGATGAATTTTTATATAATGATGGTTTATACGAATTAGCTAAGTCTGGAAGGTTAAATTTAAACTTATTAAATTATTACCAAGTAAATCCAGTTGGGCTAGCTAAAATAACTATAGATACTGCAATGAATATGAAAATAGAAATAAAAGATAATAAAAAAGAAACAATAGACTATGCAGACACAAAGCTAACTAAAGATTTATTAAATAAAATGCAAAGAACAAAAAAAGAACAAGAGAAATTAAAAAAACAGGAAGAAAAGCAAAGAGTAGAAGAAGAATATAAAAAAGCGATATTAGATGAAGAAAGAATTGCCAAAAGAGCAGCAGAGGAAGAAGAAAACAGAAAAAATGATAACAATATTAGAGTTGCACCTGGTAAAAATTCTATGTATTTTACAGATCCAGATACAGGAAAAATAATTTATTTAGAAAATATTACTAAACTAAATACAGTATGTCATAATAGTCATGCAGATAATGCTATTTCTAATTTATATATAGCAAAATATATGCTTAAAAGAAATCACAGCTCTGCACAAAATTTAGCAGATAATAAAAAAATTGCATTCGAGTTAACAGAGGATGAGATTAATAATATTTTAAAAAATAAAGATGAAAGATTAAACTTAGCTGTTAGAATGTTTTTTTCAGAAGGCAATACTAATAAATATATAAATAATGAAAAGTTAGGAGATAGACATATAGGGTATTTAAAAGATACAGAAGAGGGGTATAGAGTTCTGCTTGCTTCTAACACTTGTGTAAATCATTTAAATTCGTTAAATTTAGAATTATTAAATAACAATAATCAAAATCCAACATATGGAGAAAATATTGAACCTAGATAATTAAATATATTGTGCCTTGGGTTATTATAAGTCCAAGGTCTTTTTTTATTGTATAGGAAAAATCGAAGATTTTTACGTATACAACAAGGTTAAGTTTCCTTGGACTGTGCGTATTTGCAAAGCAAAACGTACATGTGGCGAAGCCACTTTTCTTATTTATAATGTGTATTAAACTTAATATTCGTAATATTCGTAAGTGAAAAATTAGAACATTATCACTATAGGAAATTCTTACCAAACTATTGTTTTTATAAATGAAATATAATATAATAAGACAACAAGGAAATGTTTGGGGGCAATTTATGAATGATAAAATAATAATAAAAGGTGCAAAAGAACATAATTTAAAAAATATAAATTTAGAAATACCAAGAGATAAATTAGTAGTAATTACAGGGCTTTCTGGTTCAGGAAAGTCTTCATTAGCGTTTGATACATTATATGCAGAAGGACAAAGAAGATATGTAGAAAGTCTTTCATCATATGCAAGACAATTTTTAGGTTTAATGGAAAAGCCAGATGTAGAATCTATCGAAGGATTATCACCAGCAATATCTATAGACCAAAAAACTACATCTAAAAATCCTAGGTCTACTGTTGGAACTGTAACAGAAATATATGATTATATCCGTTTATTATATGCAAGAATTGGTATACCATATTGTCCAGTTTGTGGCAAAAAAATAGAAAAACAAACAATAGATCAAATTATAGATAACATAATGCAATTAGAAGAAGGCACAAAAATACAAGTAATAGCACCAATAATTAGAGCGAGAAAAGGTGAATATACTAAATTAATTCAAGATTTATTAAAAGAAGGCTTTATAAGAGCTAAAATAGATGGAGAAATGGTAGAGCTTTCAGACGATATCCAAATAGATAGAAAAAAGAAGCATAATATCGACTTAATAGTAGACAGGCTTGTAATTGGTAAAGAGATAAGAAGTAGATTAACGGAGTCTGTAGAAATAGCACTAAAACATGCAGATAATCTAATTACAATAGAAATTCCTGGAAAAGAAGAAAAATTATATAGCCAAAATTATGCTTGTCCAGACTGTGGTTTTAGTTTTCCAGAATTAACGCCAAGAATGTTTTCATTTAATAACCCACAAGGTGCCTGCCCAGAATGTACTGGTATAGGTTATTTAATGAAAATGGACGAAGACTTAATTATACCAGATAAAAACAAAACTTTATATGATGGGGTTAAAGCATTTGGATCTAGCACAATGAAAAAGGGCGAAACTATGGCCAAAATGTATTTCGAAACAATTGGAAAACATTATGGGGTAGATATAAAAGTACCAATTAAAAAATTACCAAGAAATTTCTTAGAAAAAATATTATATGGTACAGGTGATGAATGTATCGACTTCGAACACGAGTCTCCATTTGGAATAAGAAAATTTAGTGCTCCATTTGAGGGAGTTATTCCAACGTTAGAAAGAAGACACAATGAAACGAAATCACAAGGAATGAGAGAGTTTTACGAAATGTATATGAGTGAAAGCCCATGCCATGCTTGTAATGGTGCAAGGTTAAGAAAAGAAATTCTTTCTATTAAAATTGGAGATAAAAATATTAATGAACTAACAGATATGCCAATAAATAAAATAAGAGATTATTTAAGAAGCTTAGAATTAACAAATCAAGAAAAACTAATTGGGGAACAAATATTTAAAGAAATAGATAAAAGATTAAATTTCTTAATAGATGTAGGGTTAGAATATTTAACACTGTCAAGACCAGCTGGAACACTTTCTGGTGGTGAATCACAACGTATTCGTTTAGCAACGCAAATAGGCTCTGGTTTAACAGGTGTCTTATATATTCTAGATGAACCAAGTATTGGTTTGCACCAAAGAGATAATGACAAATTATTAGCAACACTTAAAAAATTGCGAGATTTGGGAAATACTCTACTTGTTGTAGAACATGATGAAGACACAATGTATGCAGCAGATCAAATTATAGATATTGGCCCAGGCGCTGGTGTTCATGGTGGTAATGTTATGGCACAAGGAACAGCAGAAGAAATTAAAAAAGTAGAAAACTCTATAACTGGTCAATATTTAAGTGGTAGAAAACAAATAGCAGTACCTAAAAAAAGAAGAAAAGTTGTAAAAGGTAGGTCAATAGAAGTAAAAGGTGCAACAGAACATAATTTAAAAAATATAAGTGTTAAATTTCCATTAGGTGTATTTAACTGTGTAACTGGTGTTTCTGGCTCAGGGAAAAGTACATTGGTAAACGAAATTTTATATAAAACTATTACAAAAGAGTTAAATGGTTCAAACGAAAAGCCAGGAAAATGCAAAGAAGTTCTCGGAATAGAAAATATAGACAAAATAATAAATATAGATCAATCACCAATAGGAAGAACACCAAGGTCAAACCCTGCTACTTATACAGGAGTGTTTGATACTATAAGAGATATATTTGCAAACACAAACGAAGCAAAATTACGTGGCTACCAAAAGGGAAGATTTAGTTTTAATGTTCAAGGTGGTAGGTGCGAGGCTTGTAATGGCGATGGGTTAATAAAAATAGAAATGCATTTCTTGCCAGATATTTATGTGCCTTGCGAAGTATGTAAGGGAAAAAGATACAATCATGAAACTCTAGAAGTTAAATATAAAGGAAAAACTATAGCAGATGTTTTAAACATGACAGTAGAAGAAGCATTAGAATTTTTTAATAATATTCCTAAAATAAAACAAAAAATTCAAACATTATATGATGTTGGTTTAGGATATATTAAACTAGGTCAACCATCTACAACATTATCTGGAGGAGAAGCACAAAGAGTAAAACTTGCAACAGAGCTTTCAAAACGTGCTACAGGGAAAACATTATATATATTAGATGAGCCTACTACAGGACTGCACATAGCAGATGTTCACAGATTAGTAGACATTTTACAAAGACTTGTAGATACTGGCAATACTATAATAGTTATCGAACATAATTTAGACTTAATTAAAACATGTGACCACATAATAGATTTAGGACCAGAAGGTGGAGACGGTGGCGGAGAGATTGTAGCAGTTGGAACACCAGAACAAGTTTGTAAAAATGATAAATCTTATACAGGTAAATTTTTAAAGAAATATTTAGAATAAATTAAACCGGGATTAGGAGACGCACCTCAAAATCCCGGTTCTATTATATTTATGCTATTTTTGATCATTTAATGTTTCATTATTAACTGGTTTATGCTTTTCAGCATTATTTCCTTGTTTTTTATTTTTCTTTTCTTTATTTTTTGCCATAATAGCACCTCCTAAAAATGTGTATAAGTATATTTTCTGCATAAATAGCAAAAATATTCACAATTTTTTATTCAGTAGGAAAGCATGTTATACCTTAGAATATTGCAACTTTACAAAATAATAATAAAGTTAATTTTTTAAAATTAATAATAGGGATTTTAAGGACCGTCCCTCGATCCCGGTTGAAAAAATAAATATATTATTATATAATGACAAAAGTGAAATTTAGGAGGCAAGATATGGATAATATAGTTGTTGGAATAGAAGGTTATGTAGGAACAGGCAAGACTGCTGTTTGTAAGAATTTATTAAATAAAATACCAAATTCTGTATTGCTACATGGTGGTAACATATATAGAGCAATTTCATATGGTATATTAAAAACAGGTTTAATAAATGTAAAAGAGGACAATAATAAATTAAGTAAATTAAATGTAAAGCATATAATGGATAAATTACATCTAGAACTAAAAATAGAAAATAAAGAAAGTGTGGTATATGTGCATGGAAAGAAAATAAGTGAAGAAGAGTTACAATCATTAGAAACTTCAATGGCAACTTCTAAAATTAGTAGTTACGCAAATAATGATGAACTATATGAATTTGGAAGAAATGTAATAGAAAAATTAAAGCAAAATTATAATGTTATAGTATCTTCAAGAGATATAGTAAATATGTATCCAAAAATTGATTATCATTTTTTACTTGTTGCAGACATAGATGAAAGAGTTAGAAGAAAGATGAAACAATATAAAGGAGAAATATCATTTGAAGACTTAAAAAAGCATATACAAAAAAGAGATGAATTACAAAAACAAACTGGATATTATAAAATTCATCCAATAACAAGAGTTTTAGATGTAACAGAATATAAAGAGATAGAAGAAGAAACAAATAAAATAATGGAATATATAAAATAAAGAGGTGTATTTTAGTGAATTACATAAATGAAAAATTACAAGAGTTTGAAGATTATATATATCAAAAAAAAGTGGCAATTATTGGCTTAGGAGTAAGCAATATACCATTAATAGATTATTTATACGAGAAAAAGTCAAAAGTAACTGTTTTTGATGACAGGACAATAGATGAAATTCCAAAAGAGATCGCAGACAAACTAACTTCATATTCGATACCACATTTTTTAGGTGAAAACAATTTAAAAAATTTAAATGGATTTGACTTAATATTTCGTTCACCAAGTTGTTTACCAACAAAAGCAGAATTAAGAGCAGAAGAAGAAAGAGGAGCAATAGTAACAACAGAAATAGAAATGCTTATGAAAATGTGCCCTTGCAAAATTATAGGTGTTACTGGAAGTGAAGGTAAAACAACTACTACAAGCTTAATATATGCTATTTTAAAACATGCAGGTTATAACACATATCTAGGTGGAAATATTGGCATGCCACTATTTACAAAATTATCTGAAATGGTACCAGAAGATATAGTTGTTTTAGAGCTAAGCAGTTTTCAATTAATGGAAATGGAAGTAAGCCCACATATTTCTGTAATTACAAATATAACTCCGAACCATTTAAATATACACAGTTCATATGAAGAATATATAGATTCGAAAAAAACTATTTTTAAATATCAAAACGAAAATGATACATTAATATTAAATTATGATAATGAAATTACAAGAAAATGTAAAACAGAGGCTAATTCTAAAGTAATATATTTTAGTAGTAAAGAAAAATTAAATGATGGCTATATGGTAGATGGAAATATCATAAAAGAATGTGAAAATAAGTTAAGAAGGCATATTTTAAATACTAAGGAAATAAAATTAAGAGGAAGACATAATTTCGAAAATATATGTTCAGCATTAGCTGCTACGAAAGAATTTGTAAGTGAAGATACTGCAGTAGAAGCAATAAAAGAGTTTAATGCAGTAGAACATAGACTAGAATTTGTAAGAAATATTAATGGAGTAAAATGGTATAATGATTCAGCAAGTTCTAGCCCATCACGTACAATTGCTGGACTAAATGCTTATGATGAAGAAATTGTATTAATTGCTGGTGGATATGACAAAAATTTGGATTATGAAATTTTAGGTAAATATATTGTAAAAAAAGTAAAAGCGTTAATACTTATTGGTAATACTGCTAAGAAAATCTTAACTGCTACAATGCAAGAAATGGAAAAAGAAAAAATAGAAATTCCAATATGTTGTGCAAAAACATTGGAAGAAGCAGTAGAAGCTGCAAAGCAAATTGCAAAAAAAGACCAAGTAGTATTATTTTCGCCTGCTAGTGCAAGTTTTGATATGTTTAAAAATTTTGCAGACAGAGGAGAACAATTTAAAGAATTAGTTAATAAAATCTAAAATATAAAGACACATATGTGTCTTTTTTTTATATAATAAATTAAGGAGGTTATAAATATGCATGATAAAAATTATGAAGAATATATGAGTACAGTTTTGGGATATAATATAAACCAAGAAAATACATATTGTAGTTATGATTATGATAATTTTTCTTATGATTTGGAAAAGAAATATCCTGCACTTATACAAGATTTAATAGAGGAAATAAGAAAGATAGATATAAAATCTTGTCAAAACAATTTTGACGAAATGATGCAAGAAATTTATAAAAATTTAAAAATTAAAGATAATGCAAAGGATATGAAAGATACAATTATTGATTTATTAAAAATTATAATTATAAAAGAAAAAATAGAAGAACATCAAATGGAAATGCGAAATAAAAATTTATATTTAAATAGAGGAATGAGAGGATATAACCCATATATCGAATTTTAAAATTGTAAAAAAAGGAAGAATTTTTTTATGAAAAAAGGACATCATATTAATATACCAGTAACTTATTTGTTTAAACTAAGAGCAAGGAAGGTATAATAAATGAAAATTAAAGATTGCATTTGCAATAATATTTATTGTTGCTTGCCAAATTCTACTGTTACAGATTGTGCTAAAATTATGAATCAACAACATGTAGGATGTATTCCAGTATGTGATGAGCAAAAAAATTTAGTTGGTATTATAACAGATAGAGATATAACTTTAAGATGTATTGCAAATAACAAAGATTGTAATACAACAAAAGTTAGCGATATTATGACCTGTAATGTTTGTAGTTGCAATTTAGATGATGATGTAAAAATTGCCGAAAATAAAATGGCAGAAAATCAAGTAAGAAGAATTCCAATATTAGATAATAATAAAGTTGTAGGAATAATAACATTGGGAGATTTATCTAGAAATCAAGATATTAATGTTCAAAGTATATGTAATACTTTAGAAGACATTTGTTGTAATAAAACAAACAAAAATGCAGAATAATAGTATCTATAAGTTTAAGCTTAATTAATAATGTAAATTGCTAAAGATATTTTATGTGATTTCAAAAACCAAAAAAGAGAGTTTTCATTCTGAAGATTCTCTTTTGGTTTTTGACATAATAAAAATTATAATCGTACCTAAAAGATATATTATTGTAGCCAATAAAAGCGAAATTTTAAGCACTGCCCCAAAATCCAGAGTTATTCTAGTCATAAATAAGCAAAATATACATATAATAAGAATAGGAGGGGAAAATGGTTGTAGAATTAAGTTATTTTACCAAGGTTGCAAAAAGAATTGCAATATTAGCAATAAGTGTAGTTATACTTGTTCTTTTATTTAAACTAAGTGTGTTTTACATGCCATTTTTAGTAGCGTTTATTATATCTTTAATATTAGAACATCCTATAAGATTTTTTATGAAAAAGTTTAATTTAAAGAGAAGGACAAGTAGTATAATCATTTTTTTAATAGCAATTGCAATAATTACAGGAATGCTTGTATGGGGAATTTCTACGTTAGTATCTGAAGCCTCAAATTTAATGCAAGGAATTAATAATTATATAGATAAAGCATATGTACAAATAGAAAATATAACATCACAATTAGATGTAAAAAGATTACATTTGCCAGAACAAGTAGAAAAGATTTTAGAAACATCGAATGATGACTTTTTTACTAATATTACAACATGGATAAAGTCGAGCTTGTCTAAGTTATTAGACTTTTTAATGGAGATTCCAACTATTGCAATTTATACATCTATAACACTGGTGGCTTTATACTTTATGTGTGTAGACAAGGTATACATGGTAGATGAAATGGAACACCACTTTCCAACTAAATGGGTAAAAAAGATTGGAACACATATAAGAGAGATAACAAGTTCATTAGGTAATTATTTAAAAGCAGAATTTATATTAGTTTTTGTATCTTTTGTAATTTCTTTAATAGGTTTTTATTTATTAAACATTATTGGAATAAAAATAAATTATCCATTATTAATAGCTTTAGGAATAGCATTTGTAGATGCACTACCAATATTAGGCTCTGGAACTATAATGTTACCTTGGGCAGTAATAAGCGCTGCAGACGGAAATTTAGAACTTGCAATAGGAATACTGGCATTGTGGGGAATAATGTCTGTCGTAAGACAATTTTTAGAACCAAAGTTAGTAAGTAATAAGATAGGTATACACCCTATATTTACATTAATTGCAATGTATACAGGATTTAAATTTTTAGGGGTATGGGGTATGGTTTTAGGACCAATAATATTAATAATATTAAAGAATATTTTCAGTACTTTGATAGATAAAGGTGTTGTAAAAGCAATATTAGAAAGATAAATAAAAATAGAGGAGGTTCCTAAAAGTTTATACTGGAAATGAGCAAAAAACTAAAGTTCGGAAAGATAAAACCGGGATTTTAAGGACCGTCCCTTAATCCCGGTTTGAATTATGTTGTAGGAAGGTAGGATTCGTCTGGTGGATACACATATTCATCATTTGGTTTATCAATTTCTTTTAAAGAAGTAATTTGCAATTCTGGCATATCTCCATGATAATCAACTTTTTTTATTGTACCTGTAACTTCTACCCATGTATTATCTGGATAATTTTTTATATCTTTGTATTCAGAAAGAAAACCTACAATTAGTGTTTGAAAGTCTGAACTAATTACCATATCACGAGCAAGAACAAATTGTTTATCTGTAAAATCATAAGCTCTATAAATATAACCAGAAAATTTATACGATTTTCCTACATAATTGTCTATGTGCTCATGTGAATCTTTTAATATATTAGTATAATTTTGGGTAGTAAGTTCTATCACAGAAGAAGAGTTATCTGCTATATTAACGTTGTTTTTAGCAGAGGTAAAAAGATTATAACAACAGACAGAAAAGACAGTGAGTATAACAATTGTAACAATAATAAAAAATATCTTAAACAATAGGCTACCACTAACTTTAACATTATATATAAACAAAATACATACACCTCCATTTATAAATACTATGAAAAAACTTTCTTATATATGTTTTTTTGAATAAAATATTGCGAAAAAACAATTTTAGTGATATAGTACACATGATATTTATTTTTAGGAGGCAAAAGACGAATGGGTGTATTTAAGAAAATCTTTAAATCATATAGTGAAAAAGAAGTAAAGAGAGTAATGCCTATAGTAGAGCAGATTAACAAATTAGAACCAGAAATGGAAAAATTAACAGACAAAGAACTAACAGGGAAAACTGAGTACTTAAAAAAGCAATTAGAAGAAGGAAAAACATTGGATGATATATTACCAGAAGCTTTTGCAGTGGTTAGGGAAGCGTCTAAAAGAGTTTTAGGATTAAGACATTTTGATGTTCAATTAATTGGTGGTATAATATTACACCAAGGTAGAATTTCAGAAATGAAGACAGGTGAAGGAAAAACTTTAGTTGCAACACTTCCAGCATATTTAAATGCATTAACAGGAAAAGGTGTTCATGTTATAACAGTAAATGATTACCTAGCTAAAAGAGATAGTGAATGGATGGGAAAACTATATAAATTCTTAGGACTTTCAGTAGGTCTTGTTGTTAATGGTTTAGAGCCAGATCAAAGAAGAGAAGCATATGCAGCAGATATAACATATGGAACAAATAATGAATTTGGTTTCGACTATTTAAGAGATAATATGGTTTTATATAAAGAACAACTTGTTCAAAGAGAATTAAACTATGCAATAGTAGACGAAATAGATAGTATTTTAATAGATGAAGCTCGTACACCACTTATTATATCTGGTAGAGCTAACAAATCATCAGAATTATATAAAAAGGCAGATGGATTTGTAAGAACATTAGATGCGAAAGTTATAGTTGAAGAAGATGTAAAAGATTATGACCAAGCAGAAGATAACGAAAAGTATGACTACATAGTAGACTTAAAAGCTAAGTCTGCATCATTAACACAAAAAGGTATTAAGAAAGCAGAAGAATATTTTAAATTAGAAAACTTTAACGATTTAGAAAATTCAGAAATAGTTCATAATGTTAACCAAGCATTACGTGCACATGGTGTTATGAAAAAAGATATAGACTACATTGTTAAAGATGGAGAAGTTTTAATTGTAGATGAATTTACAGGACGTATTATGTATGGTAGAAGATACAACAATGGTTTACACCAAGCAATTGAAGCTAAAGAGCATGTAAAAATTGCAGACGAATCTAAAACATTAGCAACTATTACATTCCAAAACTACTTTAGAATGTATAACAAATTATCTGGAATGACAGGTACAGCTATGACAGAAGAATCTGAATTCCAAGAAATTTACCATTTAGATGTTGTTTCTATACCTACAAATAAGCCAATGGTAAGAAAAGATACATCAGATATAATATATAAGAATGAAAAAGCTAAATTTAGAGCTGTTGTTCAAGATGTAAAAGAAAGTTATGCAAAAGGTCAACCAGTATTAATTGGTACAGTTTCTATAGAGAAATCTGAAAAATTAAGCAAAATATTAACTAAAGAAGGTATAAAACATCAAGTATTAAACGCTAAAGCACATGAAAGAGAAGCTGAAATAATTGCACAAGCTGGTAAATATGGTGCTGTTACAATAGCAACAAACATGGCTGGTCGTGGTACAGATATTATGCTTGGCGGAAATAGTGAATATTTGGCTAAACAAGAAATGAAACGTATGAAATATGCTTCAGAAATGATAGAACAAGCTACAGCTTTTAATGAAACAGAAGACCAAGACATTATTAATGCAAGAAAGAAATTTAGAGAATTAGTAAAAAAATATGACAAAGAAATAGAAGAAGAAAAACAAAAAGTTGTTGAAGCAGGCGGTTTAAAAATAATCGGTACAGAAAGACACGAGTCAAGAAGAATTGATAACCAATTACGTGGACGTAGTGGTCGTCAAGGTGATCCTGGTTGTTCAAGATTCTACATTGGTTTAGATGACAACTTAATGAAGATATTTGGTGGAGATGCTATTACAAAAGTATACGATAAACTAAATGCTTCTGAAGATTTACCAATAGAGTCTAGAATAATAACAAATGCAGTAGAAAATGCTCAAAAAAGAGTTGAAGGTAGAAACTTCAGCATAAGAAAAAATGTACTAAAATATGATGATGTTATGAATGCACAAAGAGAACTTATTTACAGACAAAGAAGAGAAGTTCTTGATGGTAAAGACTTAAAAGATAATATAGAAAAAATGTTTAATTCTATAGTAGATAATGTTGTATCAACACATTTTAGTGCTGTAGATAATGAAAAAGTAAATAAAGAAGCTTTAATGCAAGATATTACAGATGTATTTGGAATTACAGAACTAGAAAGTGTAAAGAAAGAAAATCCAGATGTAGTAGAAGTTTCTGAAGAACTAGCTAAAGTAGTTAGCGAAAAATATGCAGAAAAAGAAAAAGACTTTGGCGAAAAAGAAATAAGAGAACTTGAAAGAGTTGTTGTATTAAAAGTTGTTGATCAAAAATGGATGGATCATATAGACAATATGGAAGAATTAAAAAATGGTATTGGTCTTCGTGCTTATGGTCAAAAAGATCCTGTTGTTCAATATAGAATTGAGGGAACAGATATGTTCGACGAAATGAACGAAAACATTAGATTAGATGTAGTTAAGATTCTTTCTCATGTTGAAAAAGTAGGAAATGTAGTTAGAACATCAAATGTTAAAGTAACAAATGAAGGTTTTGACGAAAGTGCAATTAGTTTAGTAGAAGGAAAACTATCACAATCAGATAAAAACCATGTACAACAAACAATAGTAAATGATGGACCAAAAGTTGGAAGAAATGACCCATGTCCATGTGGAAGTGGAAAGAAGTATAAGAACTGCTGTGGAAGAAATCAGTAATATCAAGGAACCGAGTAGAGTATATCAATAGGTATACTCTATTTTTGTATGTAAAGTAAAGTGAACTGCATAGAATGAATGAGTAAAACAAAACTCCCCACTTCTCATTTTAAATGAAAAGTGGGGAGTTGCCACGTCAAACCTGAAAGGCGTCAGCAAGTTCAATTTTAAGTTTTTCTGGTAAAGATTCGTATTTTCCACGAAGACGTTTAGTATAATCTTCGTAAAAGAATGCAATGTCTAGTGAAGAAACATTATCGAGCTTTGAGAAATTTTCAACTGCATACTTATATGCATAAATGAAATCTAAAGCCTTTTGCCTTTCTGAATCCAGACTGCAAGTATTTGTCAAACTATTAAAATTGTTATAGGTATAATTGTAACCAACATACCCAATTGTTACAACTTTTTTAGATGCTGCAATCAGAACAGGAATAAGAGCAACGTCTTCATAACATCTTAAGTCGATAGTAAATAAAACATTAGCAAAGACATTTCTTTTAAAGGCGAATAGCCAATAAAGCGCATACTTCTTTCCTGGAACAGACCACTGTTTTAAAACATCTAAACCAGTTTGAGAGACATTAAGATTTTCATCAAAATTGTATCTTTGATGATCCTTATGTTTTGCATCTCCAACAAGATTCGCCTGATAACGAATAATATCAGGAAAATCGTGTTCTTCAACTGTTAAACTAAGTTCGTGAAGTAACTGAGGATTAATTGTATCATCAGAATCCACAAAAACTAGATAATCGCCAGTTGCAAGAGCAATTCCTCTCCTCCTTGAATGTGAAACACCAGAATTTTCAAAATGATATGCATGGATATAGGAATATACAGTAGCATAATCATCCAGAATTTGAGCTGTACCATCTGTAGATCCATCATCAATGAGGATAATCTCAAAGTTATGGTAGTTTTGTGCTAGAATACTATCAATGCACTTCCGAACATAACTTTTGGAATTATAACAAGGAACAATTACTGAAAACATCATACAATGCACCTCCTGAAAAACGTGAAGCTCTAATTAAGAGCTTGAACAATGTTCAAATTATTATAGACCAAAATTATAACTTAAAAAGAGAAATGATTCAAGGGAATTATTGAAAAAATTTTTTTCTTATGATATAAATAGTAAAAAATGAAAATGGAGATATATAATATGAAATATAAAGAAATAATTCAAAAAATGTCATTGGAAGAAAAAGCCGAATTATGTGTAGGAGCAGACTATTGGTCTAGTAAATCTTTTGAAAAGTATGAAATTCCAAAAATAAGAATGTCAGATGGACCTCATGGTCTAAGAGTTCAAAAAACAAAGGCAGACAATTTGGGAATTAATGAAAGTGAAGTATCCACTTGTTTTCCTGCAAGTTCTACTTTAGGAAATAGTTGGAATAAAGAAATGGCATATCAATTAGGGAAAGCATTAGGAGAAGAAGCAAGACAAGAGAAGGTAAATATTGTACTAGGTCCAGCAATTAATATAAAAAGAAGTCCTTTATGTGGTCGAAATTTTGAATATTTTTCGGAAGATCCTTATTTAACAGGAATTTTAGGGGCAGAATATGTAAAAGGATTGCAGGATCAAAATGTAGGAGCTTGTGTAAAACATTTTGCAGTAAATAATCAAGAGAATAGGAGAAGAACGATTGATGTAATTGTTGATGAGAGAGCATTAAGAGAGATTTACCTAAAAGCTTTTGAAATAATTATAAAAGACGCAAAGCCATGGTCTATTATGAGTGCATACAATAAAGTAAATGGTCAATATTGTAGTGAAAATACTCATCTGCTAGAAGATATTTTAAGAAAAGAGTGGGAATACCAAGGAATTGTAATTTCCGATTGGGGAGCAGAAAATGATAGAGTAAAAGGAATTGAAAATGGTCATGAATTGGAAATGCCAGGGGGAAGAGGAAACGGAAAAGAAGAAATTATAGAAGCTGTTAAAACAGGGAAAGTACCTGAAAGTAAATTAGATAGTATTGTAGACAGAATTATATCTATTGCAAAGCAAGGAGAACATATACAAGAGTGTATAAAATATGATGCAGAAGAGCATCATAAAATTGCACAAACAATAGCAGAAGAATCAATTGTATTATTAAAAAATGAAGAGAATATATTACCAATTAGAAATAAAAAAATAGCATTAATAGGGGATATGGCAAAATACCCAAGATATCAAGGGGCTGGAAGTTCAACAATTAATCCATATAAAATAGAAAATGCATATAATAGTTTTAAAGAAAATAACATTGCATTTGATTATGCAAAAGGATATGAAAGAATAGAATCAGAAAATGACGAGGTTCTTAGAAAAGAAGCGATAGAAATAGCAAAGAAAAATGAAATAGTAGTGATATTTGTAGGGTTAACAGAAAACTTTGAGTCTGAAGGAGTAGACAGAGATAGTTTAAATATACCAGATAATCAAAATAAATTAATAGAAGAAATTTATAAAGTAAATAAAAATATTGTTATTGTTTTATCTAATGGAGCACCAATTACTATGCCTTGGAAAGATAAAGTAAAAGCAATTATAACTGGTTACCTCGGAGGAGAAGCAGGAGCAAAAGCAATGGCAAATTGCCTAATGGGTAAAGTAAACCCTAGTGGAAAGTTGGCAGAAACATATCCAATTGCATTAGAAGCTACTCCATGTTATAAAAACTATCCAGGAACAGAGTTAACAGTAGAATACCAAGAATCTATATATGTGGGATACAGATATTATGACACAAATAATATAGAAGTATTGTTTCCTTTTGGATATGGTTTAAGCTATACAAATTTTGAATATTCTAATCTGCAAGTTGATAATAATGAGGATACAATAAGAATTTTATTCACGATAAAAAATATAGGAATGCAAAAAGGTAAAGAAATTGCACAAATATATCTATCACAAGAGGATTCTAAAATATTTAAACCACAGAAAGAATTAAGAGAGTTTACAAAAGTGGAATTGGACATAGGAGAAGAAAAACAAGTAGAAATTATATTAAACAAGAAGGATTTTGAATACTTTAATCCTGAAACAAATAAATGGAGTCTAGAACAAGGAAAATATAAAATATTAGTTGGAAAATCTAGTAAGGATATTGTATTAGAAAAAGAAATTTTTATAGAAGCTAAAGATAAAAATGTAGAGAAAAACTATTCCCAAAATTATTATACTGGTAATGTTCAAAAAATTAAAGATGAAGAATTTGAAGAATTGCTAGGAAGAAGTATTCCAAAAAGACATTTAGAGCTAGAAGAAATAACAGCTGAAAATACATTAGAGCAAATAAAAGAAACGAAGATAGGAAAGTTTATTTACGAAAACCAAATGGAAAAAATGAATAAATTATTGAAAGAACAAAATGTAAATAAAGCGACAAAAGTAATGATGGATTTGCAAAAACCATTAAAGAAATTCTATGAAAAGAAAAGTAGTAAAATAACTAAAGAAATGGTAGAAGATTTAATAAGAATAGCAAAAAGCAATGAGAACTTTGAAAATAATGCTTTTGTAAAAGAATATTTAAAATAAGGAGAAATTGATGATAAAGGCAGTATTTATAGACATAGATGAAACATTAACAAATTCACAAAGAGAAGTAACAAAACAAACACAAGATGAAATAAAAAGATGTGTAGAAAAAGGAATAAAAATAATTTTAACATCTGGAAGATCTAGAAAAGAAGCAATGGCTTTTCAAGAAACAATAGGTACAAGTCCATATATTATTTCGTCTAATGGAGCTTCTTGCTATGATGTAACTGAAGAAAAAGAAATATATAATGAAGCTATAGAAAAATCAGTAGTAAAGGATTTATTAGAATATGTAAAAGAGTATAAATATAAACTGAAGTTAAATTATAAAGATAAATTAGTACTAAATGCAGCTACTTTTCCAGATGAGGAGGATAAAGTAAAAACAATAGAAGAATTGGAAAAGATAATAGAAGATGAAGATATTGTTCAATGTGTAATAACCAATTCAGATATCGAAAAAATGAAAAAATTTAAAGTGTTTTTAAAAGAAAATTTTCATGATGTAAAAATAGTAAATGAATCAAAAAAATTAAAAAATCCAGAATTAAAGCCAAGTAAAAATTATTATTGTGATATTGCATCTGCAAATATTTCAAAAGGTAGAGCTGTACTTGCAGTATGTAAATATTTAAATTTAGAAACAGAGGAAATTATAACAATAGGAGACGGAGAAAATGATATTTCTATGTTTGAGGTAACTCCAAATTCGGTTGCAATGGGAAATTCGTTGGATACTATCAAAAAACAAGCTAAATATTTAACAGCAACGAATGATGAAAATGGTGTAGCAGAAGTTCTAAAAATGCTATAAGTAAGCGGACTCTGTTGGATATAAATTAAATGCAATAGACAAAAGAAACTTTACATTATACCATATAAAAAGGGAAGAACAATGTTTAAAACATTAATCTTCCTTTTGGTGTAAATATTTTTATTATCTAGATGTTTGGTTTGATTATTTCATAAGCAAATGTTTCATTGCGCCAAAGCAACCAGAATAGGTTGAAAAATCTGTCTGAACAATTTTCAGGTTACTCAGAAAATCTGAATAAGTGTGCTGATGGATAAAATTAATTAAAGTGTCCATATAATTTGGAAAACTAAACCCACCACCAGCTAGATAGACTACATCAGGATTAAAAGAGTGAATAAGAGACACAATTTCAATTCCAAGATAAGTTGCTGCTTGCTCAATAATTTCCTGTTGTAGTTCCTGCTCAGGTATTTGAACAATTTTTTTCAAAACCTTTGAGCCAGAACAGATTTTCCCATTTTTGACAATTTCTCCATTAGAATCTATAGTAGGGTTTCCATAGATTTGACCAGCAAAACCATTTGCACCTGTAAATAACCGACCATTGATAACTATTCCACAGCCAATGCCTGTTCCATTTGTAATACCAAGCAATACTTTTGCATCTGGATATTCTAATAGTCCAGAAAGAGCTGTAGCATTAGCGTCATTAATGAGTTTAATATTTTTACAGTTCAAATGTGCAAAATCATTAACGGACAAATTTTCAAGACAGCGTAGTGAAGTATCACAAACTTGCAATCCATCAGAAGTACATCCAGAAAAGGCAATTCCTAGCCCTGCAAAATTGTAACCAAAGGACATATAGAATTTACTAATTTCTTGAATTAACTCTTCTTTAGTAAAGTCATCTCCAGAAGGAATAGTTTTTTGCAACAATTCATCTCCAATTACTGCTGTCATTTTTATGTTGGTACACCCAACATCGATACCACAAAGATTCTTCAGTTGCCGAAATCTTTTCATATATATAACCTCCTTTAATAAGCTTGGATTTAATTATAACATAAATAACACGAAATCGCAATTATAGATAGAGAATGAGAGGTGAGAGTAATGTCTAAATCAAACGAATATATAGGAAAATTACTTGAAGTAGAGATGGATAGACCAATGGGGTCAAGACATCCAAAACATGGATTTATATACCCAGTTAATTATGGATATGTTCCAAACACTGTTAGTGGTGATGGAGAAGAACTTGATTGTTATGTATTAGGTGTATTCGAACCACTTGAGAAATTTAAAGGAAAATGTATAGCAGTAATACATAGAACTAATGACAATGACGATAAACTTGTTATAGTTCCAGAGGAAAAAGATTATTCAGATGATGCAATTGAAGCTTTAACGGAATTTCAGGAGAGATTTTTTGAAAGTATTATAATTAGGAAATAGCAGATAAAATATCATTCTATTAAGATGTTACATTTATAAAGAAGGGAGAAATAAAATGGCAGGTTATGTTATTCATTTAGCAGTAGGTGAAGAATATATAAGAAAACATCCGAATGAAATTAATAACTATGAGGAGTTTATAGAAGGTGTTATTTATCCGGATTCTGTTACAGATAAATCACTAACTCATTATGGACTTAAAAGTAGTCAAGTAAATTTAAAAAGATTTTTTGAGGATAAAGACATAAATACAGATTTTAACAAAGGATATTGTATACATTTAATTACAGATTATTTATTTTACAATAAATTTTTAACGGTATTTTCTAGCAATTATATATATAATGATTATGATATTCTAAATAAGAAACTTGAACGTAAATTTAAAGTTAAAATTCCACAAAAAGTTGAAGACAAAGTTTTTTATACAGAAGGAGAGCCAAGAATATTAAATCTTAAAGATACAATAAAATTTATAGAAGAAACCAGCGCTAATAACATAAATGATATAAAAAAAGCAGTGCTTAATGGAGATAAAAATTGGTTAGAAATAAGACCACTAAAAGAATATAAAAATTAGAAAATGAGTAAGTTTGTATATTGTCATTTCATCAAATTTCTAAAAAAGATACAGAACTTAAATAGTTAGATATAAAAAGTTTAACTATTTAAGTTCTTTTTTTATAGTAGTAAATTTTTCTTGTTAGGAGAAAAAATATAAAAAATAATTAAAAAATATAAATTTTGTGTCACCTTTGCATAAGTAATACAGTCTATAAAGTAGTAGAAAAACAAAAGAGAAATTATCAATTATATTTAACAGGACAAAAACAATATAGCTCTACACAATTTTATACAAGAGAGGAATTAACAATGATATTTAGTAGCTTAGAATTTATATTTATTTTTCTACCAATATTTCTAATTATATATTTTGTATCCTCAAAAAAATACAGAAATTATATTTTATTAATAGGTAGTATTATATTTTATATAGTAGGAGCGTGGGGACACCTACACTATATTCTGCTATTAGCATTAACTATTCTTATAAATTATATTATAGGAAAAAATTTATATAAAAGCAAAAATAGAAAATTATTAGTAATAGGAATTATATATAATTTATTCTGGTTAATATTGTTTAAATATTCAGATTTTATAATTTCAATAATTTGTAATATAAGAAATGTAGATATCGAACCTTTAAACTTACTATTACCGATAGGAATAAGTTTTTATACATTTCAATCAATATCATATATAGTAGATATATATAACGAAAAATGTAAGCCTGCAAATTCTATTATAAGATATGCTATGTATGTGCTTATGTTTCCACAGTTAATATCTGGACCAATAGTAACATATAAAGATATAAATAAAGAACTTAATAATAGAAAAGAAAGTTTAACCAATATCAAAGTAGGTGCTAAATATTTTATTTTAGGATTAGGCTTTAAAGTTTTATTAGCAAACAGGATAGGATGCCTTTGGAATGATATAAATATGATTGGAGTAGAGAGTATTTCAACAGGACTTGCCTGGCTTTCTGTTATAGCATATTCGTTACAAATATATTTTGATTTTTGTGGATATTCTTTTATGGCAGTAGGACTTGGAAAAATTATGGGCTTTACACTTCCAATAAATTTTGAAACACCATATTTATCAACGAGTATGACAGAATTTTTTAGAAGATGGCATATAAGTTTAGGAAACTGGTTTAAAAATTATGTATATATACCATTAGGTGGAAATAGAAACGGAAAGTTAAAAACAATATTTAATTTATTAGTCGTATGGATTCTTACAGGTTTGTGGCATGGTGCAAATTATAATTTTATATTATGGGGGCTTTTTATATGGCTAGTAATTGTTTTAGAAAAACTATGCATGAAAAAGTATTTAGATAAATATAAAATATTTGGACATTTGTATATGCTAATTTTAATGCCAATAACTTGGTCAATATTTGCCATAACAGATATAAATCAACTAGGAATATTATTAACTAAGTTATTTAGTTATAGCAATGGACTCTATGAACTTGATTTTATTAAATATTTAAGTATATATGGAGTATTAATTTTGGTAGGCATAGTGTGTACTACTAAAATACCAAAGAAACTATTAATAACAAAGCAAAATACATGGGTACAAACAATAATATTGTTATTAATTTTCAGTATGTCAATTTATTATTTATACATAGGATTAAATAATCCATTTTTATATTTTAGTTTTTAAGAGAAAGGAAGAAAGATATGAAGAAAATAAAAGTATTTATCATTTTAATTATTATGTTAGTAGGTGGAATTTTTATAATAAAAAGTGCAAAAAATGACTCAGTAGCACTTTCACAAAACACTATTATAAATGAAATAGAAGTAGAAGGAAATAATGCAGAAAAACTAGAAAACGTAAATACAGTAGAAAATATTAAAAATAACGAAGTACAAAGTAATATAGAAAATAATAAAAAACAAGTAGTAGAAAGAAATTATTTTGATGATGCGCTATTTATAGGTGACTCTAGAACTGTTGGAATATCTGAATATGGTGATTTAAACAATGCAACATTTTTTGCAAATACAGGAATGAGCGTATATAATGTATTTGAAAAATCTGTTTCTGTACCTAAAATTGGAAAGTTAAAACTAGAACAATTGTTAGAGTCAAAAAAATTCGGAAAAGTATATATAATGTTAGGAATAAACGAATTAGGGTATGATATGAATAAAACATTAGAAAATTATAAAAAATTAATAGATCATGTAAAAAATAATCAAAGTAATGCTATAATATATGTGCAAGCAAATTTACATGTTACACATGATAAATCTAGTAAAGATAAAACTATCAATAATGCAAATATAGATAAATTTAATAGCAAAATAGCAAAGTTTGCAGATAATAAAAAAATATTTTATATAGATATAAACGAGAAATTTGATGATAAAAATGGTAATTTAACTGCAGAGTATACTAAAGACAATGTTCATATTTATGCAAAATATTATAAAGAATGGAGTAAGTGGTTAAGTCAAAATGCAGTAATATAAGGAGGTTAATATGTTATTAATAGACCAGAAAGAATGGTTTTGCAAGAATATTAAGAGTTTAGAAAATGGTATGTATAGACTTTCATATAGCATATTAAAAAATGAAGCAGATGCACAAGATGCAGTTCAAGAAGCAATTTATAAATCTTATAAAAACTTAGAAACTTTAAAGGATAAAAGAAAATTTAAACCATGGATTTATAAAATAGTGACTAATACTTCATTCGAAATATTAAAAAATACTAAAAATTATTTAGATATAGAAGAAGAAAATATACAGGCTGAAAAAATAGACATAGAAACGAACATAACATTATGGAATGCAGTACAAAATTTAAAACAACCCTATAGAACTGTAATAACATTGTTTTATTATGAAGATATGTCTATAAAGGAAATAAGCAAAATAACTGGAAATAATACAGATACAATAAAAAAGCAATTATCTAGAGGAAGGGAAAAAATTAAGGAGGTAATAAAGATATGAACTTTTTTACAGATAGGAAATTTAAAAAAATTGCAAAAAAAGAAGATATAAAAGCTCCAGAAAAATATTTAAAGTCGATAGACGAAACACTAAATAATTTGCAAGATACAAATGAAAAAATTCATGTAAAGCCAATTTGGGGATATAGTCTAAAATTTGCTTTAGCAATTGCTTTAATTACGTTTGTAGTATTACCTAATTTAAGCTCTGAAGTTTCTTATGCTATGCAAAAATTACCTGTAATAGGAAACTTAATTAAGGTAATTACTATTAAGAATTATTTTGATAAAGATGGTAATAGCGAATTAAATGCTAATGTACCTAACATAGAAAATAAAGAAAACATAATAAGTAAATCTAATGAAAAAATAAATACAGATGTTCAAGAATTAACAAAAAGAATTATTAATAAATATTATGAAGAAAAAGATCCAAATAATCATATGTCAGTGGAAATTAATTCAGATATAATAACAAATACTAGTAATTGGTTTACGTTAAAATTAACAATATCTGAAACTGCAGCAAGCAGTAATTTGGAGTATAAATATTATCATATAGACAAAAAAATAGATGAAATGATAGAAATGGCAGATTTATTTGATGGTGAAGAATATAAAGAAGTAATAAGTAAAGAAATAAAAAGGCAGATGAAAGTTAGAATGGAAGAAAATGAAAATGTTGTTTATTGGATAGATGAAGAACTTCAAGACTGTAGTTTTAGCAAAATAGATAATAATCAAAATTTCTACTTTTCAGAAAATGGAAATATAGTAATAGTTTTTGACAAGTACGAAGTTGGACCTGGTTCTAGCGGAGCTCCAGAATTTGAAATAGATAAATCAATTTATGAAAAGTATTTAAAAAAATAAAAATGAAAAAAATTAATTTTTATATTGTAATTTTAATTTTCTTAGTATATATTATGCAAAAGGGTGTGAAGAAATGAAAAAAATGTTAAAAAAAGCTAAATTAAATACTAAGAAAAAAACAAAGGCACAAGTAGCTTTTTTAAACAACCATATATTTATATATTAATACTAATTCTTTTTTGAATTAGTATTTTTTTGTATTTGGCTAATTATTCCTATTTATATAGCAAACAATTAGTATAATATTGCACACTTATACATTAAAATAAAAAGAGGGGGTATCTTCAAATGGAAGAAAAAAAGTTACTACTAGATGTAAACGAAAAGCCAGAAATTGCTAAATGGATTATTTTGGCAATACAACATGTTTTTGCAATGTTTGGTGCTACAATTTTAGTACCTATTTTAGTAAATAGTACAGCAGGTCAGGAAGTTCTCACAATACCTGTTGCTTTAGTTACTTCGGGAATAGGAACATTAATTTATATACTGTGTACAAAAGGAAAGTCACCAGTTTATTTAGGAAGTTCATTTGCTTTTATAGCTCCACTTGCGGCTGCATATTTAAAAGGTGGTATTTCTGGAGCAATGACAGGAATTATGGTTATAGGACTTATATACATAGTATTTGCCACAATTATTCATTTTATAGGCAAAAATTGGATAAATAAGTTATTACCTCATATTGTTATAGGTCCAATGATAATGATAATAGGACTTGGTTTGGCTCCTAATGCAATATCACAAATTGGTTTAGGAACCGAATCACAAATAGAATGGAAAGGTATAATTGTGGCACTTATAACATTTTTAACAACTGCAATTATTATGGTTAGAGGAAAGGGATTTTTAAAGATAGTACCTTTCTTAGTAGGGATAGTTACAGGTTATGTAGCTTCTATATGCTTAGGACTAGTAGATTTTACACCAATAGCAGAAGCGGCGTTTTTTAGTATGCCTAACTTTATAATACCATTTGTAGATTATGTTCCTAGTTTTTCTGCTTTACTTACAATAGCGCCTATAGCTTTAGTAACAATGGCAGAGCATATTGGTGATCATACAGCATTAAGTACAATAATTGGAAAAGATTTATTAAAAAATCCAGGATTGGATAGAACTTTACTTGGAGATGGTATTGCAACTTTTGTAGCAGGAATACTTGGTGGACCTGCCAATACAACATATGGAGAAAATACATCTGTTGTTGGAATGACTAAAATTGCATCTGTTTGGGTAATAGGATTAGCGGCTATTATAGCTATATGTTTAGGATTTCTTGGTAAATTTACAGCAATTATTTCTACAATACCAGAACCAGTATTAGGAGGAGTTTCTTTACTACTTTATGGTTTTATAGCTATAAATGGATTAAAGGTTCTAATAGAAAACCAAATAGATTTCGGAAAATCTAAAAATATAGTTGTAGCGTCAACAATGCTTGTTTTAGGATTAGGTGGAGCTGCAATATCTATCGTATCTGGAGATCTATCTATTACTATATCTGGAATGAGCTTAGCAGCAACAGTTGGAATAATATTAAATTTATTATTACCAGAAGAAAAAATGGAAAGACTAGAAGAAAGTAACCAAAAAAGGGAGGAATAAAATGAATATACATGTATTAGATAACCCAATTATAGAACACAAGCTATCTATAATAAGAAATAAAAATACAGGAACTAAAGAATTTAGAGAAATTATAACAGAAATTGCAATTTTCTTATGCTATGAGGCAATGAGAGATGCAAAATTAGAAGAGGTAGAAATAGAAACACCTTTATGTAAAACAAAAGCAAAAATATTAAGGGAAGATAAATATGCTTTTGTACCAATTTTAAGAGCTGGTACAGGAATGCTAGATGGACTTTTACAAGTTATACCAAATGCAAAAATAGGTCATATTGGATTATATAGGGATGAAGAAACATTAAAGCCTGTAAAATATTATTACAAAATGCCAAAAGATATAAGCAAAAGAGAAGTGCTTATATTAGACCCAATGCTTGCAACAGGAGGTTCAGCAGAAGATACAATAAGATGCTTAAAAGAAGATGGCGTAAAAAAGATAAAATTCCTTTCAATATTAGCAGCACCGGAAGGAATAGAAAAGCTAAATAAAGAATTTCCAGACGTAAAATTATATACAGCAGGAATAGACGAAAAATTAAACGAATATGGCTATATAGTACCAGGTTTAGGCGATGCAGGAGATAGAATATTTGGAACAAAATAATCGAGATTTGGGGACGGTTTGCAGTGATTCCTTTTTTTACCACAAGTGTCCCTACTTGAAAATAAACTTTTTTAAAAAAGGCTAACTAACAAATTTTAGTTGGTCTTTTTGCTTTTTCTATATAGTTATCATAATATTGTTTTGGAGTCAATCCTCCTAAAGAATTACTTATTCTTCTATTTATATAAAAATCCATGTATTCTTCTATTATTTCATCCATTTCTTCTTTATCTTTTGGTATATATCCTAATCTATATAATTTTTCTACTTTAAATATGCTAAAGAAATTTTCTGAGCATGCATTATCATAAGGGCATCCTTTTTTAGAATTACTACGTATTATTTTTAATTTTGATAGTTTTTCTATATAGCTTTTACTTAAATAGGTTACTCCTTGATCACTATGTATTATCACATTTGTTAAACTTTTTCGCTTTTTTAATAATATATCTACTGTATCTTCTACTAGTTTTGAATTACATGAATAACTTGATTTGTATGCTATTGGAATTTTTCCAAATAAATCAATTATTACATTTAAATAAACCATTCCTTTTTTTGTTGGTAAATATGTTATATCTTCAGAATACTTTTGATTTGGCTTTGAAACAATGAAATTTTGTTGCAAGTAATTTTGACATTTTGAATTATTATCTAAATTATATTTTTTATATATAGTTTTATTTTGTCTTATCTCACATTTTAATCCTAATATCTTCATCCTTTTTCTTACAGTTTTTTTACTGTAAGTAAATCCCAATTGTTTTATGGCTAAAAACATTCTTCTGTAGCCATATGTTTTATCTGAAATATTAAATATATCTCTTAATACATTGTCAAAGTAATCGTATTTATTAATTTTAGGCAGTTTTAGCCATTTGTAGAAATTGTTTCTATCTATTTTAGCAATTCTACATAGTAAAGAAACAGGGAATGAATTTCTTAAATTCATGATAGCTATTTTTTTTTATCTTTTTCATCATCTATTAGTCGTTTCATTTCTTGATAGAAAGCTAATTCAGCTCTTAATTCTAAATTTTCTCTTTCAAGTTGTTTTTCATATGCAGTTTTATTTTTGGTATTTGAATTATTTAAATATACTTTTTTTGCATTATCTTTTAACAATCCTTTTTGTATCAATTGTTCTTTCCAACTTAGAATGTAGTTTTTAGAAGGTAGATTATATTTTCTGGCTAAAAGTCTACAACCTAGAGAACCTTCTAAACATTCTTCAACTACTTGAAGTTTAAATTCATCTGAATATTTTCTTTGACTATGTTTCATAAGCGTCCTCCTCTAAAATATATTTTACAACAAATGGGGACGCTTTTAAATAGGTGTGGTATTTTTTGGGAGCAGTCCAGTTCTTAAAATCCCTCCTTTATTATAATTTGTAAAGGAGGGATTTTTCTGTTTAAAAGTTCACTAAAAGTTTACTTGAAAAAAGTTAATAGCTATGATAATATGAACACACAAAAATTAGATTGGAGTGAATATATGCTAGAGTTAGAAGATAATAAAAAAGAACTTCAAGAACTATTTAACAAATTAAAAGAAATCGGTGAATCTCTTTGAAGTAGAAAAGTTAAAGCGTAGATTAGAGGACTTAGAAAAAGAAACTTTAAAGGAAGATTTTTGGAGTAATGATAATAGTAAGATCTTGCAAGAAATAAAAATTCTAAAAGATAATATAAATTCATATAATAAAATATATAATGAAATACAAAATTGTATAGAGATGAATAATTTATTAGTTTTAGAAGAAGACAAAGAAATTTTACAAGAACTTTTGGAAGATACAAAACGCATAAGAAAAGATATAGAAAGTTTGGAAATAAAAACTTTATTATCTGGCAAATATGACATGAATAATGCAATTGTTTCTATGCACCCAGGTGCAGGTGGAACAGAGTCACAAGATTGGGTAGAAATGTTATATAGAATGTATACCAGATGGGCAGAAAAACATAATTTTCAAGTTAAAGAATTAGATTATCTAGAAGGTGACGAAGCAGGAATTAAAAGTGTTACTTTTTTAGTTAAGGGTGAATATGCTTATGGATACTTAAAAGGTGAAATGGGCGTACATAGGCTTGTTAGAATTTCACCATTTGATAGTGGTGGAAGAAGGCACACATCGTTTGCATCTGTAGAAGTTTTACCAGAAATTGAAGAAGATATACAAATAGATATAAATCCAGATGACTTAAGAATAGATACATACAGAGCCTCTGGCGCTGGAGGTCAACACATAAATAAAACTTCTTCAGCAGTTAGAATAACACATATACCAACAAATATAGTGGTTGCCTGCCAATCAGAACGTTCGCAAATTCAAAACAGAGAAACTGCAATGAAAATGCTTAAGTCAAAATTATTTGATGTAAAAGAAAAAGAAAGACAAAAAAATATAACAGACTTAAAAGGTGAACAAAAGGATATAGCATGGGGAAGCCAAATTAGGTCATATGTATTTTGCCCATATACTTTGGTAAAAGACCATAGAACAAATTACGAAATTCGGAAATGTGCAATCTGTTATGGATGGTCAAATAGACGATTTTATACAAGAATATTTAAAAAAATTTAACAAATAGATATTTTATGTTATAATTATTTGTACTAATATATTTTTGTAATAATATAAAAAGTTACAAAAAATATTTAGTTTCATATAATATATAGAAGTGATATTTAATTAAATTCATTTCTAACATTACAAAGAAGAGGTGTCAAAATGGACACAATAGTTTTAAAATTTGGGGGGAGTTCAGTTTCAGACAATATAAAATTAAATATTGTAGCTGATAAAATTAAGGAATTTTATAAAGAAAATAATGTAGTAGTTGTAGTATCTGCTCAAGGAAAAACTACAGATAATTTATTAAAAGAAGCTCATGAACTTAGTAATGTTCCAAATGAAAGAGAATTAGATACATTACTAAGTAGCGGTGAACAGATATCTATGTCTAAGCTAAGTATATTACTTAATAGATTAGGATATCCTGCAATTTCACTTACTGGTTGGCAAGCAGGAATATTTACAAGTGAGGCAAACCAGTCAGCAGTTGTAGAAAACATAGATACATCAAGAATACAAAAAGAATTAGAGGCAAGGAAAATTGTTATTATAGCAGGCTTCCAAGGTATAAATTCAAAAGGAGATATAACAACATTAGGAAGAGGTGGTTCAGATACCACAGCAGTTGCAGTAGCAGCAGCATTAAAAGCAGATAAATGTTATATATTTTCAGATGTTGATGGGGTATATTCTACAGATCCAAATAAAATACAAGATGCCAAAAAAATATCTGAATTATCATATGAGGAAATGCAAGATATTTCGAACGAAGGTGCGAAGGTATTGCATAACAGATGTGTAGAAATAGGTAAAAACTTTAACATTCCTATAATTACAAAATCAACGTTTAACAATAGGCCAGGAAGTGTTATTAATAGTAAAATAGAAGATACGAAGGTAAAAAGTATTGTAAAAAATGACGATATAATTTTAGTTACAGCGAAACAAGATGTATATACTCCTAGAATAATTAATCGTATATATAGAAAATTATTAGAAAACAATATTTTTGTTAATAATATAATAAACAAAAGTATATCTAATTTAGAAATACAATTTACTATAAAATCATCTGAATTTAACAAATTTGAAAATTTAATAACAAATGAATATCCTAGGTTAGATTGCTCTTATAAAAATATAAGTAAAATTTCTATTATAGGTTATGGAATAATGAATGATTCAGAAACTATAATGAAAACTATGCAAATATTAGATGCAAATGCTTTAGAGGTATTAAATATACAAACAAATGAATCAAAAATAAGAATAATATTTAGAGAAAAAGTAGAAGATAATATACTAGAACAATTGCACAATGAGCTTGTAAATAAAATAAACTAATGAAAATGTGAGTAAATCTGCTCATAACTAAACATTGGGCAGATCTTAACAAAGAAAATAAAACCGGGACTTTAAGGTACGTCCCCAAATCCCGGTTTAATAAAAGGAGGATACATATGAAAAATATTTCTAAGGAAAAACTAAAAAAATATGAAAAAGATTTTGCTAATGTTGAAAACAAAGTAATAACTAACACAGTTACAAAAAATGGATTTTTTAAATCTTGTGAAAATTATGAAGAAGTAAGAAATTCTAGATATGACTTTTCTGTAAATCTAAAACAAGGAGAAGTAACAGATCAAAAAAGAAGTGGAAGATGTTGGATTTTTGCATCTACAAATTTTATTAGATATTTCTTAATAAAAAAATTAAACATAGTAAATATAGAATTATCACAAAACTATATAGCATTTTATGACAAACTAGAAAAATGTAATTATTTTTTAAATAGTATAATAAATACTATAGATAGACCAACAACAGATAGACATGTAACATTTTTCTTAGATAATCCTATAAACGATGGTGGACAATGGGATATGTTTTTAAATATTATAAAAAAATATGGTATTGTTCCTAAAAGTGCTATGCCAGAAACATATAATTCTTCTAATACATTAGAAATTAATAAAATTTTAAAAAGAATCTTAAGAATGTATGCTTATGAATTAAGAGAAGATTACAAAAATAATAAAAGCTTAGAAGAAATAGAAAACAAAAAATTAGAAATGATAGAAAAAATTTATAACATATTATGTACAGCATTTGGAAAACCACCTAAAGAATTCAATTTTGAATATACAAACAAAAAAGATGAATTCTTTAGAGAAAATAATATAACACCTATAGAGTTTTATAATAAATATGTAAAAGATTTAAATTTAGAAGATTATATAAGTATTATAAATGCTCCAAATGCAGATAGACCATTTTTTAAGAAATACACTGTAAACTATGTAGGAAATGTTGCCGAAGGTAATAAAATAACATATTTAAATTTACCAATAGAAAGACTAAAGGAAATGGCAATTGCACAACTTACAGACGGTGTTCCAGTATTCTTTGGAAGTGATGTAGGACAAGAGTCTTCAAGAGATTTGGGAATATTATCACGTTCACTTTATAATATTAATGAATTAATAAATATAGAAGATAGCATGAATAAGGCAACTAAACTTGAATATAGAGAAAGTGCAATGACACATGCAATGATGTTTCTAGGAGTAAATTTAGACGAAAACTGGAAAGGGAATCGTTGGAAAGTAGAAAATTCATGGGGAAATGCTGCAGGAAACAAAGGAATGTATCTTTTAACAGATGAATGGTTTAATTCTTATGTATATCAAGTTGTAATTAATAAAAAACACCTAAAACCAGAAGAATTAGAGGCATACAATGAAAATAATTACTATATGGAATTAGAACCATGGGATCCAATGGGAACATTAGCAGACTAGGAGAAAGTTTATGTATGATTGTATAATAATTGGGAAAGGACCAGCAGGTATAAGTGCAGCAATTTATATTAGTAGGTCTAACTTAAAAACTTTAGTAATAGGAAAAGAAAATACAGCTTTAAATAGAGCTAAAAGTATAGAAAACTATTATGGGTTTGAAGATAGTATTTCTGGTGAAGAGCTTTTTAAAAATGGTATTAATCAAGCGAAAAAGCAAAATATAGAAATGAAAAATGATGAAGTAATAGATATAGAATATGGTAATGGAACATATATTGTAAGAACAGTAAATAGTGAATACGAAACAAGAACAATTGTTCTTGCAACAGGAAAAAGTAGAAAAACTTCTAATATAGAAGGAGAAACTACATTCGAAGGAAAAGGAATAAGCTATTGTGCAATATGTGATGGTTTCTTTTTTAAAGGAAAGAATGTGGCAGTTATAGGGAATGGCGAATATGCACTTCATGAAGCAGAAGTTTTAAAGAATGTAACAGATAAAGTTACTATTTTTACAAATGGTAGTAAACTACCAGAAAATAGATCTTTAAGTATACAAAATATTATAGAAGGAAGAATAGATGCTATAAAAGGAAATACAAAAGTAGAAGAAATTCTTTTAGAAGATAAAAGAAGTATACCCGTAGATGGAATTTTTATTGCACAAGGCATTGCTTCTAGTGCAGACTTTGCAAAAAAACTTGGAATATTGTTAAAAAATAATGACATTATAGTAAATGAAAATATGGAAACTAATGTACCAGGAATTTATGCAGCTGGAGATTGCACTGGTGGCTTATTACAAATATGCAAAGCAGTATATGAAGGTGCTAAATGCGGCTTAAGTATTGCTAAAAAAATAAAAAATATATAAGGAGGTTATTTTTATGAGTAAAGTAATAGAAATAGCAGAAGAAAATTTTGAAGCGGAGGTATTACAATCTGAGTTACCTGTATTAGTAGATTTTTGGGCACCATGGTGTGGACCTTGTAGAATGATGGGTCCTATAATAGAAGAATTAGCAGAAGAAAATTTAGAACTAAAAGTTTGCAAACTTAATGTAGACGAAGCTTCAGATATAGCAAGAAAATATGAAATAGAAAGTATACCAACTTTAATTTATTTTAATAATGGTATGGCTCTAAAAACTCTTGTAGGATTAAGAACAAAACAAGATATATTAAATACAATTAATTAACAAAATCGGGATTTAGGGGGGTCCGGGATTCGGGGATATTCCTAAAAATCCTTCTTCAGTAATTATCCCCCGGCTAAGCCGGGGGCTTTTTACTCATAACGCCTAAAAGGCT